>JAABUX010002585.1_pt1 | contig 25378 bp, 28 predicted proteins | sample 5561851 | NCBI WGS metagenome assembly JAABUX01 (sample SAMN10711883, study PRJNA513361) | rock metagenome | isolation source: Antarctica rocks | place: Antarctica: Victoria Land, Richard Nunatak red sandstone | collected 2016-01-03 | reverse complement strand
ACGCCGTTGGTCGCCTTGACCTATCTGGATTCGCTCTATGCCGCTTTCAACCACGATAACTTCTCGTGGACGGTCCTCAAGCCGGTCGAGGCCGCGCTCGGCCTGCTCGCCTGGGGTGGGGTCCTCGGGCTACTGGCGCAGGTCTATCGCAGTAGCGGACGACGCCGCCGCGAGGCCGCGGTCGTGCCCGGCGCTGTGCAGCAACGACGCCCTACCGAGGAAACGGCCCACTATCCCGTCTATGGCGTCCAGACACACATCCGATGAGGACGCTTCGATATTTCGCCAGCGCTCAACCCCACGGCGACAAAGAAAGCCCCGCGCACGCGCCGGTCCTATTGTCCCGGCCGCGTTACCGCATCCCCATCGACGTGCCCCTGTTCCTGCTCATAGCCCTGGCGATCAGGGTGATCCTGTTGCCACTGACGGAGGGATGGGATTTCAATTCCTTCGCGCATGAGGCCGCGCTGACCCTGCGTGGGTACAATGTTTACGCCCTCGATCGGTCGGTTTTCCGGTTGCCCTGGACGTATCTCCCGCTGTGCCTGCGCCTGTTCACGGCGCTGCAAGGGCTCGCGGGCGTGACAGGTTGGCCGTTCCGCGTGCTCGGCAAGCTTCCGATAGTGGCGGCTGACCTGTGCATCGGGTACCTGATCTTCACGGCGCTGCGCCGGCGCGGTGAAAGAGAGCCAAGCGCTGTCCTGGGCATGGCCCTCTACCTGTTCAACCCGTTAGTACTCCTGAACGGGGCGCTGCTGGGGCGTTTCGACGCGATCGCGCTGGCGCTGTTGCTGCTGTCTTTGGAGTGGTACACGACGCCGTTCTTCGCCCCTCTGTACGGACTGGCCATCGCGGCCAAAACCTTTCCAATCTTCATGCTTCCGTTACTGCTGTTGGGACGGGACCGGCAGCGTCCCTGGCGGGTGGCCCTGGCTCTCCTGTTCGTGCCACTGCTCTCGTTACCCTATAACCCTGATTGCTAGTTGGCGGTCATCGCCGGCACCCGTTTTACTGTGGTTGAGAGACAACAGCAAAAGGGAGAGAGACGATGACCGCCGAGCACATTATAGGGATATACGTGGTGATTGACGACACGATGCGGGCGCTGGGGCATGCGAGCCACCCCCTCGCGGGGGTCTCTGACGCAGAGGTGCTCACCATCGCGGTGGTGGCGGCGGCCTTTTTCGGCAACCACCACGCCCGCGCGCTCGCCGTGCTGCACGCGACGGGCTACGTGGGCCGCGCGCTCTCGCCCTCGCGCTTCTCGCGCCGCATCCATGCGCTGGCCGACTGGCTGGCCCTGCTGCTTGATGTGCTCGGCGACCTGTTCGCGCACGGGCAGGCGGTGATCTGCGACTTCGTCATCGACAGCATGCCCGTCCCGGTCTGCAAGCGCGTGCGCGCGCGGCGCTGCCGCACGGTGCGTGGACGGGAGTATTGCGGCTATTGCCCCGCCAAGGACGAGAAGTTCTTCGGCTGGCGCTTGCACCTGGTCTGCACGACGGACGGCCTGCCCGTGGCCTTCACCCTGCTGCCCGGCGGCCTGCACGACCTCACGCCCATCCACGAACTGACGGTCAATCTGCCGGAGCGGGCGTGGGTCTACGGCGACAAGGGCTACAACAGCGCCCCGGACGAGGCGGTCATCCGCGCCACCGGCGGCGGCATACTCGTGCCCCTGCACAAGAACAATATGGCCCCAAACACACGGGCCGAGCAGTGCGGCTTGCGCACCTTCCGCTCGACCATCGAGACGGTCAATAGCCAACTCACCGCCATGGGCATCGCCCACCTGCACGTCCGCTCCGTCGCGGGCTTGGAAATCAAAGTTCATGCGTCCCTGCTCGCCCTCGCCTGTCTGAATGTCGACTAGCAATCACGGTCCTATATTGTCACGACCCCACGCGGCCTCTTCAGGTACCTGTTTTACGACGTGGGCTCCCCGTGGCTGGGACGGCTCTCCTGGTACTACCTCGTGCCTACTGGGAACGCGGGGACGGCGGCGCTGGCCGTGGGCCGCGTGGGAACACTCCTATTCCCATTGGCGCTGCTCCTGGTGGCGCGCCGGCCGCTCTACGTGAAGGCGGCGTGTACCTTCGTGTTGTTCGTGGCGCTGAATCGCGTGGTCTACGAACAGTACCTGGTGTGGTCTCTGCCGTTCCTCATCGTCGTGGCCCTGCGCCACCGTAGCTGGCTGGCCTGGTGGCTCATCGCGCTGTACACAGTAGCCGGAATGTTGGAGAACGAGCAGACCTGGAGCCCGCTCGACGCGCGCTTTCACTACGGCCTGCTCCCGACGCCGTGGCCGCCGTTCAACGGACTGCTGGCCGTCTCCGCGCTCCTCTTCGTCACAGCTCAGGCGCTACACGGACGCTCGTGGCCCCCGCGCGTACGACGCGAGTCCAACGTGGAAGACTCCGCCCACCCGCCGTGTTCGCTCGCGACATCGGGCTAGCGCGAACGCTGTCACGTTTGTCAGCCGAAACGCCCTGTGACGTACTCCTCGGTGCGCTTATCACGAGGACTGGTGAAGATCTGCTCGGTGGGGCCATACTCGACGAGGCTGCCGTGCCGCTTCTCGTTGAGCATGAAGAAGGCCGTGCGGTCGGCCACGCGGCCGGCCTGCTGCATGTTGTGCGTCACGATGACGATGGTGTATTGGTTCTCGAGCTCGCGCATCAGCTCTTCGATGCGCAAGGTAGCGATGGGGTCGAGGGCGGAGCACGGCTCGTCCATCAGGATGACCTCGGGCGTTACGGCCAGGCAGCGCGCCAGGCATAGGCGCTGCTGCTGTCCGCCGGAGAGGTCGGCCGCCGACTTGCCAAGTGTGCCCTTGACCTCATCCCACAGGCCCACCTCCTGTAACGAGCGCTCCACGATGCCGTCGAGCTCGCTCTTGGGGCGTCGTCCGTTGAGCTTGAGCCCGGACACCACGTTGTCGTAGATCGACATGGTGGGGAAGGGGTTGGGGCGCTGGAAGAGCATACCGATGCGGCGGCGTACCTGCACCGGGTCGACGCCAGGGCCGTAGATATCCTCGCCCTCCAGCGTCACCTTACCCGTCGCACGCGCGCCGGGGATGACTTCATGCATGCGGTTGAGGCAGCGTAAGACCGTGCTCTTACCGCAGCCCGAAGGGCCAATGATGGCCGTGATGGCATGCTTAGGAATCTTCATCGACACGCCCTCGACGGCCAGCGTCGCGCCATAATACATATTCAGGTCTTCGATCGAGAGGGCGATGCCGCCGTCGGGGTCATTCACGAACCCCGACGATGTGGCCCGGACTTCTGTTGTCACGGTGATGTCTCCTTCAAGATGATCTCTGTCGTTACTATACCTTGGAGGCTGTGTAAGGAATTGTTAAATCCTTGTTAAATCGGTGCGCATCTACAAATACTCTTTTACGTGGGTTTGGTATCGGTGTATCATAAGGCTGTGAACTAGAATTGGGGCGAGCGTGTCGGAAACGAAAACAGTCCTGGTGGTCGAGGACGAGAAGAACTTGCGTGAGACCTTGACCTATAACCTGACGCGCGAGGGCTATCGCGTCCTTAGCGCGGAGGATGGCCGCGTGGCCATCGAGATCGCGCGGCGCGAGAAACCGGACCTCTACCTGCTCGACCTCATGCTGCCGCATATCGACGGCTTCGAGGTGTGCCGCACCATCCGGCAGGAGTCGCAGGCGCCCATCCTGATCCTCACCGCGCGTGACAGCGAGATCGACACCGTGCTCGGCCTCGAACTCGGCGCCGACGAGTATGTCACCAAGCCCTTTGCCCTGCGCCCGCTCCTCGCGCGCGTGAAAGCGCTGCTGCGGCGCGCCGACATGACCGGCGGAGCCCCCGCGTCGAGCGGCGATGACGACATCATGTTCGGCGATGGGTTTGTGCTCGATCGCTCCGGCCGTCGTCTGCGCCACGGCGAACAAGAGATCCCCCTGACGATGAAAGAATATGACCTGCTGGTCTACCTGATCTCGCACGAGGGGCAAGTACTCTCGCGCGACTTCCTGCTCGAGAAAGTGTGGGGGTACGACTTCGTCGGCAGCACCCGCACGGTCGATGTGCACATCCGTTGGCTGCGCGAGAAGGTCGAACAGGACCCTGGAGACCCCCATCGCATCGTCACCGTGCGCGGCGTCGGCTACCGCTTCGAAAACGCGCCGTAACGTGGCGTCGGCATAGGACAGCCACATCCAATGACCATCGTCGTACTGTTCCCTCTCGTCGCCCTCCTAGCCGTCCTGTGCGCGGTTTTAGGCGTCGTCGCCCATCGACAACGGGCGCCCCTACGCGCCGCGTGGGCGCGCAACGGCTACCTGGACGCCGAGTTGAGCCGGGTCGAGGGCGAAGCCCTGCGCCTGGAAACCGTGCGCCGCGACTTCGTGGCGAATATCTCGCACGAGTTGCGCACCCCGCTCGCCTCGATCAAGCTCCTGGTCGAAACGCTCGACGCGGGGGCGCTCGACGACTACGAGGTGGCGATCGAGTTCACGCGGCGCATCGGCGAGGAGACCGATCACCTCATCGCGATGGTCGAGGAGTTGCTCGACCTGGCGCGCCTGGAGGCGGCCCCGGCCATGCATCCCTGCGCGCTCGACCCTGGGGGTGTCGTGGCGCGCGTGGTGGAGCGTATGCGCGAGTTGGCGCGTGACAAGGGCGTGGCCTTACGGGTCGAACTCGCGCCCAACCTGCCGCCGATGTGGGCCGACGATGTGCAGGTGAGCCGCGTCCTGGTCAATCTGTTCAACAACGCCATCACGTTCACTCCGGAGGGCGGGGCCGTCGTCGTGCGCGCGTGCGCCGAGGGCGCTAGCATCCTCTTCAGCGTGGCCGACACGGGGCCCGGCATCCCGACCGGGGAAGAGGACCGCATCTTCGAGCGTTTCTACAAAGTCGACACGGCGCGGCGGCGCGGCGGGACCGGGTTGGGGCTGTCCATCGCGCGGCACATCGTGCAAGCGCAGGGCGGACGCATCTGGGCGCGCAATCGCGAGGAGCGCGGCGCGCTTTTCTCGTTCACCATTCCCCTCGCCGCCGCTAAACGCTAGCCTGCACTAGTCATCACCACCCATTGCACCACAGAGACACGGAGACACGGAGATTTTTTAGGACATCATGGTATCCTGCCGGGCGGCCTACCAGGGACGTTGATCCCTTTTCCGCGCGCTCCGCGCCTCCGTGTCTCCGTGGTGAATAATCCAGGCTTGGGGGTGAGGGAATTGCCTGACCGTGCTACTACTCTTCGTCTGGCGCCTGCCACTACTGTCCCCATCGACCTCGTGGCCGACCTGTTGCAGCGTGCATTCGCCGACGACATCGCGCCTGTAAGTCCGGCGGCGTTCTCATCAGCGACGCTCCAAGCTCTGGTCGCGCGCGACGATGTCCTGCTCGACCGTTCCTACGTGGCCCTACGCGACAGCGCGCCGGTCGGCGTCGCGCTCGTCGCCGTCCGCCCTGCCCGTAGGGGGCCGCGGACGCGGTTGGCCGGCATGGGCGTCGCGCTAGAGGCGCGCCGATTGGGGGTGGCGCGCGCGCTGTTGGAGCGGGTGATAGCGGATGCGCGGGGACGCGGCTCGCCGGAGATCGTGCTTGAGACGTTCGAGCACAACGCGGCGGCGGTACACCTATACGAGAGCTACGGTTTCGTCGCGGCCCGTCGCCTGCTCGGCTTCACGCTGCCCATGACGGCTGTGCCGGACGATACGGCGGCCGTGACTCTGCCACACGTCGTCCTGCACCCGGCCGCGGCGCCAATGTTGCTTCCGCTTATCACGCTGTGCGCGAGCGCGGAGCCGTCCGAGGCCACGCCGCCGTGGCAACTCGAGGCGATGTCCCTGGCGCGCCTTGGTCCCGCGGCGTCGGTCTACGCCTTCGCTGAGTGGGGCGGTCTGGCCGGCATGCGCCCAGTCGGGTACATCGCGCTAACGGGCGAGGGGCCGGATGCCCGCCTCACCGGACTCGGCGCCGTCCCCGCCAAGCGCCGCCGGAGGCTTGCCACGGCGGCGCTCATGGCGTTACGCGACACGCGCCCCGACATCGCCACGTTGTCGACGCCGCCGTTGGCGCCGGAGCAATCGGCGCTGGTCCCATTCCTGACCGCGCTGGGCGCCGCGCCCATCGGCGAGGCGCAAGTGGAGATGCGTCTGTCGCTGTAGCGGGAGCGGGAATTTCGGCGTACACTGTAGTTAGTAGCTGGTAGACGGAGCACCGTCGTTTGAGAGCGGCCGCCACCCTGGCATGGTAGACTGAGGGGGCGCGTTAAGGCACACGTTCGCGTGAAACGGCTGTAGCGCATCGGTCAATGGGGTCACGCCTGTTGGCGCTATGTCCGGGTGACTCCGGACGGGCCGGTCCAGAGCAGCGGAAGCCGATCCGCCTCCGCTGAGGCGTGATGGGCGACTGGACATCAGATCACCCGGCCCTGTCGCGTGAGCGGCACACGTCGGCGGCATCGCTGAGGCGGCCGTCGTGGAAGCCCGAAAGTCGCCGCGGGGGCGATAAGTGAGGGCAAGCCCCTGGCTTTAGCCATGGGGTAGGTGACAGTGAAGTGAGGTATTTTGGCTATGTCGACCACCTCGGCGAAATCCGGCGGCCTCGAAGATGTTGTCGCCGCGACCTCCGCGATCTGCGAAGTCGACGGCAAAGAAGGGCGTTTACTCTATTACGGCATCGACGTCAAAGATCTGGCCGCGCATTCCTCGTTCGAGGAAACGGTGTACCTGCTGTGGCACGGTCGCCTGCCCACGCGCGATGAGTTGGCGCGACTCCACGAACAGCTATCCACTGAGCGCGCACTACCGGCCGAAGTGTCGCGCATGTTGCGGGAATTCCCTAAAGAGGCCGTGCCGATGGAGGTGCTGCGCACCGCCGTCTCCCTCCTCTCGATGTACGACCCCGACGACCAGGACAACACGCGTGAGGCCAACGTGCGTAAAGCGGCGCGCCTCGTCGCACAGACGCCTACCATCGTCGCCACGATCCAGGCTATCCGCGAAGGCCGCGAGCCGGTCGCGCCGCGCGACGACCTGAGCCTGGCGGCCAACTTCCTGTATATGCTCTTCGGCAAGGAACAGGACGACACGACCGTACACGCCCTCGACGTGGCGCTGATCCTGCACGCCGACCACGAGCTCAACGCCTCGACGTTCGCCGCGCGCGTCACCGCCGCGACGCTCTCCGACATGTACTCCGCCGTGGTCTCGGCCATCGGCGCGCTCAAAGGTCCTCTGCACGGCGGCGCCAACGAGCAGGTCTTCAAGATGCTACAGGCCATCGGCGCGCCCGACCGCGCCGGCAGCTATCTCGACGACCAGTTCGCGGCCGGCAAGAAAGTGATGGGCTTCGGCCACCGCGTCTACCGCACCGACGACCCGCGCGCGACGGTCTTGCGCGGCATCTCCGCGCAACTAGGTAAAGAGCGCGGCGATACGACGTGGTATGATATCTCGCGCAACGTCGAGCGGAAGGTGCAGGCGGACAAGAAGTTGTATGCCAACGTCGACTTCTACTCGGCCTCGGCCTACCACGTCATGGGCATCCCCACCGACCTGTTCACGCCCGTCTTCGCCATCAGCCGTATGGCCGGTTGGACCGCGCACATCCTGGAGCAGTACGGCAACAACCGCCTGATCCGCCCGCGCGCCGACTACACCGGCCCGCGCAATGTGCCGTACGTCCCGATCGACGAGCGGTAGACTCCCTCGCCCCCCACCCCTCTCTCCCTGACGATGGGAGAGGAGGGAAGGAATGCTTACGCGCGATTCTGCTGTCACGCGATGAACGAGCCCAAGTATGTCGTGACCCATGCCGGTAAGTCTTGCGCCTGAGCGACAATTAAACCCTTTTCGAGTTTTAGCACGTCCCGCGGGCCTTGTACGGATGAGTTGTCGATAATCCGCGCCTTGTCTACCAACTCGATTATCCGTGCGAGGTTTTCCATGCTACGGGTATAGCGACGACGCACGTCTTCGTCGGGGACATTGTGCCCGCCACGCGCGACTCGGTTAGCTACGCGCTCGATGTTTGTCTCCGCATTGTTAGTAGCGATGAAGGTGAGATGGATGTCGAAGCCATGCTCCCGCGCCTGCGCTATCTGCCGTAACGCGGAATTGCCCGACAACGTCGTTTCGATGATAAAGCTCATGCCGCGTTCGATGTACGTGGCTTGGCGTTTGAGCGCCTCGCGCCCCGCCGCAACCGCTGCCTGTTCTGGCGCGACCGGATCGATCTCCCGCGCGATCGCATCGGGATCGATAATGGGAGCCTGTAAGTCGGTGTGTGTCGTACGCGTGAATGTGCTCTTGCCGGAGCCATTTGGCCCGGCGATAACCGTGAGGATCGGACGTGTGTCGCTAGTCACATGGAATTTCGCGTACGATCTCGCGCGTGCCGTCCTCTAGGACACGGTATTCGAAGCGCCGGCCATCGGGCCGGAGCATGAAGAGCTTACCGAGATTATCTTGTGTGCTGCAATAGTAAACGGTTTGCCCAGCGGCGAGCTGTTCCGCGATCTCGCGCTGAACGCCCTCGCGAAACAGGCGCATCATTTCATCAGGGTCGGCCATAAAATCGGTTGGGGGACGGTTAGGTAGAACAGACGTAGGCGCGTGTCGATCACTCATGTGGGAATACCTCCTGTTAGATAGAGTCTACCACTTCCCTCTATGCCTGACGTAGTTCCGTGAAGCTCACGGCGAGGGCGATGAGCATTCCTCCCCCCGCCATGATCCACAGCACGGGGCGGGGGCCGGCAAATCCCAAAAGCAGGCCGCCGACCGCGAGGCCGAGAGGGCGACCGCCGTTGTTTAGCAGCCGGAAGACACCGGTGACGCGCCCTTGCAAGGCGTCGGGAATGAGCGTCAGGCGATAGGACAGGACGGTCACACTGTAGATGGGGTCGGCCAGGCTGATGACGGCCCAGCCGAGGACTAAGAGCACGGGCGAAGGCGCGACGGCCAGCAGCCCGGTGGACAGCGCCTCGATGGCCACCGTTCCGATCACGACCACCCCCACGCGCAGGCGCGCCTTGAGCGCGGGCGCTACGATCGCGCCGAGCACCGCGCCGCCGCTTCCGATACTGAAGATCAGGCCGATGGTCCGAGCGTCGGCGTGCAGGCGTTGTTGCGCCAGGACGATGATGACCAGCGAGAGGGGACTAAAAAAGAGCGTCGCCGCCATGGACACGAGGGCCAGCGCGCGGATGCGGCGGTGTGTCCAGAGGAACTCCAGGCCCTCCGCGATCTCACCCCTCAGGGTGCGCTCCGCCACGGGCGCGCGCTGTGCTTGGAACGGGAGGCCGATGAGCAAGAGGGAGAGGGTCGAGGCGAGATAGGACAGGCTGTCGACCAGGAAGGCCAGCGCGGCGCCGGTGAGCGTACTACGGGCCAGGGAGATGAGGACGCCGCCGACCCCTGGGCCGACCAGGGCCGCGACCGAATCGGCGGTACGGTCGAGCGCCGTGGCCCGTGGCAACTGCTCGCCGGAGACCACGCGGGTCAGGGCCGCGGTCTGCGCGATGTTGAAGAACACGAGGGCCGTGCCCGTCACCAGCGCCACCCCGTAGAGCTGCGCCAGCGTCAGGCGGCCCCACAGGGCGGCTAGCGGGACGGACCCCAGCGCCAGGGCGCGGGCCAGGTCGCAGCGGATCATCACCGCTTTGCGGTCCCATCGATCAACCAGCGCCCCCGCCGGGAGGCCGAGGACGATATAGGGGATGGCCTGCGCCGCGGCGATGAACCCCGCCTGCGCCGGCGAGCGCGTCAGGGCGAGCACAAGGAGCGGCAGCGCCAACGTCGAGATGGTACTGCCCAAGGTCGACACGGCTTGGCCGCTCCAGAGCAGCAGGAAATCCCCGTTGCGCCACAGGGGGCGCGGGGGCGCGGCCGGCAGTGGCGCCTCGTCGGTCACCATCCGTCCCTCCATCAATGCCATTTGCTCGCCAACCAGTCGGCGTGCGGCATGTCGCTCCGCAGCAGCGCCTGCACCACCAGATCCGCATCGATGGGCACGCGCCGCAGCTCGATGTTGAGGCGGCCTGCGCGCCACTCGACAATGCCATACTCGGCCCAGGGCGGATGCCGTATCCCCGCGTCCGTCACCTCGTAGGGGAAGCCGACGCTGCCCGGATTGAGGAACACGGCGTCCTTGTAACGTCGGGTGAAGGGGGCGTGCGTGTGGCCACCGGCCAATACCGTGGCGCTGTATCCATGTAACAACTGCGCGAGCATCGTGCCCGGCGTTGTGGCAACAATGCTGTCGGTGTTGCTGTGCGGCGAGCCGTGGCAGCAGAGCAGCGTCGCGCCATCGCCCAGGGGCAGGGTGAGCGTGGGCTGGAAGGTGCGGAGGTAGGTCAGGTCCTCCGGGGTGAGTTGCGCGGCGCCCCACTCCTCGATCTCAAACCAGCGACGGTCCTCCTCGTTGCGGGGCGACAACCGAACGGGGCGGAGGGCGACGACGTCGCAATTGCCCAGAACGACTGGACAATCGAGTTCATGCAGCCGCGCGGTGACCTCGTGGGGCTGGGGGCCAAGCGCCGTCACGTCGCCCAAACAGACCATCCGGTCGACCCCTGTGTCCGCTAGGTCGGCGAGCACCGCCTCCAGCGCGGCGAGGTTATCGTGGGTGTCCGCGATGACCGCGATGCGCACGAGGTCCCTCCTGTCGTTCGCCGTCATTGTCGCCGCGCCTCGTCGACCATGCGCCTGATGGCGTCGATCACGAGATCCGGCTGATCCTGGTGGATGAAGTGGCCGCTCCGCTCGGCGATCACCAACCGACTGTTCGTGGAGAGGCGCGACAGATCGCGGTGCAGTTCCGGCTTGACACGCGCCATGTGCGCCGCGAGTGGCGGCGGGATGTCGGCGTACTGCCGCGGGCTCCCGGCCGTGAGCACGACCAAGGGGAGGTCGCCCAGCGACGTGACGGCCCGCGCCTGGGCGATGCTGGCGCGTACGTCGAATCCCTCGGGATTTTGGCCGGGATCGTCCCAGGGGCGCTGGCGCATCCGTGTCAAGATCTCATGCTCTCCCGCCTCCGCCGGCGGCAGGCCCTCCAGCCAGCGATCCCATTGGTCGGGATGGGTAGCATCGACCAAGACCAGCCCCGCCACCTCCCGCGGATACAGGTGCGCATAGAGACGCGCCGTGAGCCCCCCGATCGAGTGCCCCACCAGGACGTAGGGCGGCGCGATGGCCGCGGTCTCTAGCAGGGCGCGCAGATCAGCGACCATATCCCGCGTACTCCGCGGCGTCGGTGCAGGCGTGCTCGCGCCTATGCCGGCGCGATCGTAGCTGACGACCCGCGTGAACGCGGCCACGGCGGGCTGGACCGCAACCCACGCGTCGGCGCCGTATTCCAGCCCCGCTTCAAGGATCACTACCGGGTTACCCACGCCGGCAGCCGTCAGGGCGAGGCGACGGCCGCCTACATCCACATGGGTACGCGCGATCATGCCAGCCGCTCCATGCTCTCCTTGCTCTCCTCGCGCGTGTCGGGGACAGATGCGTGTCCTGTCCGACGCCGCTGGTAGGGTTTCTTGCCGTCGAAAGGGTAAGCGGGCGCGAGGTCGCGTCGTCGTCGCTGTAACGATTCCCACAGCAGGGCGCTCGCGTAGGTGGCGGCCGGCATGCCGACATCGGCCGCCGCCTGCGCGACGGCCTCGTATAACTCGGCCGGGACCTCCAATTTGCGCCTATTCTTGCTCATCGGCATGCGACCTATCCTCCCGCTACACGGGTAGTATCGCACACTTACGTACGTATGTTCAACAACACTACCCCATGTATCGCTCGAACCAGTCGCCGATGGCGGGGTAGGCGGTGAACTGCGTGCTCTGGCGCAACATGAAGTGGCCTTCGTCGGGGAAGAGCAGCAACTCGGCGGGGCGACCGCGCGCGCGGACGGCGGCGACGATCTGCTCCGCCTCGCCCACCGGCACGCGCGGGTCGTTGGCGCCGTGCAGTACCAATAGCGGCGCTTCGATGCTGCCGGCTTTGAAGAGCGGTGAGAGCTCGCGCAGGAACGCGGCGTCGCGCGCGGGGTCGCCGTACTCCGGCGCGCGCAGATGGCGCCGCCACACGCCGGTATGCTCAAAGAAGCTCAGGAAGTTGGCGATGCCGACGATGTCGACCGCCGCGGCCCACAGGTCGGGGTAGCTCGTGACGGCGGCCAGCACCATGAAGCCGCCGTAACTGCGGCCCACCACGCCGATCCGCGCCGGGTCGGCCCCGCCTTCGCGCGTAAGCCAACCCACGGCCGCCGCGAGGTCGGCCACGCTGTTGGGACGCAACTCTACATTGTCGAGGGCCATGGACGTCTTGCCGTAGCCGCTGCTGCCGCGCACGTTCGGGGCGAACACGGCGAAACCGCGGCTCAGGTAATATTGCAAGGGCGGCATCCACGGCGCGGCGTGCAAGGGACGGAACTGCGACTCAGGGCCGCCATGCACGAAGACGATGACCGGCAAACCCGCGGCGGAAGCGCGCGCCGTCGTAGCCGGGCGGTAGTAGTAGGCGGGGATGTCCAGGCCGTCGAACGAGGTATAGCGCACCCGCTCCGGCTCGACCAGCGTCTCCGGGTCGAGCCCGCCCATGGGGACGTGGGTCACCTGCCGCGCGGGGCCGGCGCCGGGAGCCGCCGTCCAGACATTGCCGTTGTGGCGCGTGCCGTTGAAGCTGAAAGCGACGGTCCGCCCATCGGGCGCCCACGCCAGCCCCTCCACGACGCCAGCCGGCAGCGCGGGCGCGGGCAGGTCGCGCCCGTCTTCGAGGTCATAGAAGGCCAGCCGCGAGAGGCCATCTTCGTTCCAGGCCCAGGCAAGCCGTCGTCCATCAGGCGACAACGCCAGCCCACCCTCGGCGTCCCACTGGTTGGCGGCGAGGTAGCGCAGCGGCGCGTGGGCGCCAGTAGGACTTACTACCATGTCACGGTCAACGTTTCCGGGAGCGCGGGTATCTTGCCCGTCGTCGATTTCGGGGGTCGGCTGGAGGTCAAGCGCGGCCGTCGCCAGGAACTCGCGGCCACGGTTCGCCAGCACGTAGAGCGTGCGCCCATCGGGGCTGAACACGGGGGAGACGTAGTCTGTCTCGCCGGACGGGCCGCGCCCGTCGTGCGCCGTGAGCAAGCGCGGCTCAACGTAGCGCCGATCGGAGCGGTCGAGCGGCACGAGGAACAGGTCGACGTCGTGGTTGGTGTTGGCGCGGCTCACCACGAGGCTGGCCCCGTCGGGCGACCACGCCAGGGGCGTCAGCGTCGCGTCCGCCTCGAAGACGGGCCACGCGGCCCCGCTCGCCACGTCCATGACCCAGACATCGAAGAAAGCGCGGTCGCGCTTGTTGCAGCTATAGCAGATAGAGCGGCCGTCGGGCGACCACGCGCCGAAGGTGTGGATCACATCGGGCGCGGCGGTCAGCGCGCGCGGTTCCCCCGCGGTCCCGTCCGCTCCGTCGCCTAGCGGTACGAGGTAGAGTTGATCGTGCTCATTGCCGCCAGCGTCGACGGTCACCAGCAGATGATCGCCCAACGGAGACCATGCCACGACGCCGACACGCTCACCGAAGTGGGTCGCTTGCCGCGGTTCGTCGGTAGGTAGACCATCGGTAGGAACAGATATAATCCAAGCCTGGTCGAGGCCGCTCGTGTCGGCGACGAAGGCCAGGCGCGTCCCGTCGGGCGACCACGATGGGCCGTGCGCGCGGCGGACGTTCAGATAGGGCAGCAGCGCGTCGGAACTATGACTCATGTACAACTCCAAGAGAGCCTGGCCCTAAAGGACCATGGCAGGGATCGACGCCTAAAGGCGCTACGTAGCGGGGAATAATTCTGGCCTTGTCAAGACCCTTCAGGGTCCGGACCCTGCCATGGTCCTTTAGGGCCAGGTCACAGCTATCGCGCCGCGGCCGCGAGTACGGCGGCGCCGACGATGCCGGCGTTGTCACCGAGCCCCGTGCGGACGATCGCGGTGCCGCCCCGCGTGGCCTGCAGCGATTGGTCCGCGACGCGGCGCGCCACCCCGTCGAAGTAGAGGTCGACGGCCTCGATCAGGCCGCCGCCCAGGATGATGCGCGGCGGATTGTAGAAGTTCACGACCGAGGCCAGCCCCGCGCTCAGGTAGCGCGACGCGTCCTCGATGGCCTCCACGGCCACCCGGTCGCCCTCGGCGACGGCGCGCGCGATCGTCTTGGAGCGAATAGCCGTGCCGCCGGGAGTCACGGCGCCGCTCGTCGCGACGGCCCCACTGAGCACGCTGTGGCGCCCCGCGCGGAGCTCGCCCAGGATCGCGCGCACGATGGAGCTGCGCGAGGCGTAGGCCTCCAGATGGCCCTGCCCGCCGCAGCCACACAAGCGGCCGCCTACGTCGACGACGATGTGCCCGACCTCGCCGGCCGTATTCGTCGCGCCGCGGTACGGCTGGCCGTCGCGAATGATCGCCCCGCCGATGCCCGTGCCGACGAACACGCACATGAAATCTTTGTAGCCCTTGCCCGCGCCGAACGCGCCCTCGCCGGTCGCGCCGATCTCGACGTCGTTGGCGAGTAGGACGGGCAGGCCAAAACGCTTGCGCAGCAATGTGCGCAACGGCAGGTTGTCCATACGCTGGCCCAGGTTGGGTCCGCTGAGCAGGACACCTTTCTCGCGGTCGATCTGGCCCGGCGCGCCCACGCCGATAGCCTCGGGCTTCGCGCCCTTGGCACCGTCGATGGCCTCGCTTGCCGCCTCCAGCAGACGCGCCGTCAACTCGTCGGGCCCTTGATCGGCCTGACTCTTCCGCTTGGCGACGGACACGACTTTGCCGCGCTCGAGGTCGATCACCCCGGCCAAAATCTTCGTCCCACCCAGGTCGATGCCCAATGCGTAGCGCATCTATTCTCCTCTATCAGGCCGCCGCGTCAACAGCTCACGCCTGTCATCCATCGTCGTATCCGGGACCGCCGGCCGGCGGTCCCAGCGGAAGCTACTCGTTGTGCGTCAGGAAATACGCCTGCGCGTCGAACGGCTGCGTTCCATCGGGTCCTGGGCGCGTGTACGCGCCGTTGGACTGCAGGATATACGTGCTGACCGTATCGCGGCGGTAGACCGCCAGGATGTGCAGCAACCGCCGGCGCAGCGTTTCGTCCTCGACCGGGAAGAGCGTCTCCACGCGGCGGTCGAGGTTGCGCGGCATCATGTCGGCGCTGCCCAGATAGAGTTCCTCCGCGCCCCCGTTGGCGAAATAGTAGACGCGGCTGTGCTCGAGGAAACGGCCGATGAGCGAGGTGACGCGGATATGCTCGCTCACCCCTGCCACGCCGGGACGGAGGCAGCAGACGCCCCGGACGAGCAATTCGACGCGCACGCCTACCTGCGAGGCGCGGTAGAGTGCGGCGATGATGCCGCTGTCGACGAGCGCGTTCATCTTGAACACGATGTGCCCCTTCTCGCCCTGGGCGATCTCGCGCTCGATCAGGCGCATCAGCCGCTCCCGCATGTTGACCGGCGCCACGAGCAGCTGGCGGTACTCGTCTTGATGCGAGTACCCAGTGAGGTAGTTGAAGAGCTCGGTGACGTCGGCCCCGAGCGCCGGCCGCGCGGTCAGTAGGCCAAAATCGGTATAGCCACGCGCCGTCGAGGCGTTGTAGTTGCCCGTGCCGAGGTGCATGTAGCGGCGCAGCCCGTCGCGCTCCTTGCGCACAATCAGCAGCAGTTTGGCGTGGGTCTTGAGCCCGACGAGCCCATAGGCGACGTGCGCCCCCACCTTCTCAAGGGCGCGCGCCCATTCGATATTGTTCTCCTCGTCGAAGCGCGCTTTGAGCTCAACCAGGACGGCGACCTGAGTGCCCTCCTCGGCCGCCGCGAGCAGGGCGTCGACGACGGGAGCGTGCGAGCCACCCACGCGGTAGAGCGTCTGCTTGATCGCCAACACGTTGGGATCGCGCGCGGCGGCCTGCAGCAGGTCGAGGATCGGGGTGAACGAGTCGTAGGGGTGATGGACGAGGATGTCCTGGCGGGCGATCGCGGCGAAAATATCCTCGCCGGACTGCAGCGCGGCGGGCACGCGCGGCTGGAAGGGCGGGTATTTGAGGTCGGGACGATCGAGGCGATCGAGCTCTATCAGGGAGCCGAGCGCGAGCATCCCGTCGACGGCGTAGACGTCCGCCGGCCCGATCTCCATGTGCCCTGTCAAGATCGTGCGGATGCGCTCGGGCATGCTCGCCTCAACGAACAGGCACTCCACCGAGCCGAAGCGGAGCTCGGAGAGGGCCTCGCCGATCGAGAGGCTGAGATCGGCGGCCTCGTCCTCCGCTATCTCGATGTCGGCGTCACGGATAACCTGGAAGGCGTACGACGCGACGACATGCAGCCCTGGGAAGAGGCCGGCGAGGTTGGCGGCGATGAGTTGCTCGAGCGGGAGCAGCGTCAGGGTACTCGGGCTGTCGGTCAGCGCCGTCGCCGCCCCCGGCGACACGTCGTCGGGGGCGGCCGTGGTCTCGGGCGGCGGGACGGGGACGAAGCGCGGCAGCACGTTGGGGATCTTGAGGCGCGCGAAGCGGTTGCCGAGCTTGGGATCGTCGATGACGACGGCCAGGTTGAGGCTCAAGTTGGAGATGTGCGGAAAGGGATGCCCTGGGTCGACGGCTAGCGGCGTCAAAACCGGAAAAACCTCGCGCTCGTAATAGGCGTCGAGCGCCGCGCGTTCCTCGGGCGCCACCGCGTCGATATTGATGATGCGGACGCCACGCGCCGCGAGGGCGGGAAAGACGTCGTCGCGCAGCAGTTGCTGCTGGCGCCGCATCAGCGGGATGGCGCGCTCGCGGATCGCGACTAACTGCTCCGTCGCCGTCATGCCGTCGGGCGGCAACTCGCTCAAGCCCCGCGCCACCTGTTCGCGCAGGCCGGACACACGGATCATAAAAAACTCGTCGAGCCGCGAATAGTAGACCGATTTGACGCGCTCTAGCGCGGGCCGGTCCGGCTTGGCCGCCTCATCGAGCACGCGCTGATAGAAAGCGAGGAGGCTCAACTCTCGATTGATATAGAGATCCGGCCGCTGCGGATCGACGACATCCGCGCGCCGTTCCGCGGGCCGTGGTGGTGTTTTTTGTGTTGCGCGTACGGACACGTCGTTACTCCTTCGCGGCCGTCGGCCGGCAGCCTTTCGCGTTACAAAGTTATTATAGTACCCTGAGCAGGGGGGATGGGTGAAGCATGCGCCTGGCCATCATGTCCGACATTCACGGCAACTTAACCGCCCTTGAGGCGGTACTGGCCGACATCGCGGCGCGCGGCCCCTTCGACGCGCTCGGCGTCGCCGGCGACCTATGCGAATGGGGGCCACAGCCGCGCGAGACCCTCGCCCGCGTGCGGGACCTCGGCTGCCCCGTCGTGCAGGGCAATACCGACCGCAACGTGACAATTACGGATGAGGCGCGGCTGCGCGCCCTGGGCAAGAGCGAGCACGGCATCGAGGGCCTGGCCTGGACGCGCGCCCAACTCGGCCCCACGGGCGTCGGCTACCTCGCGGGGCTCCCCTTCGCGCATACCTATCCGGCCCCCCACGGGCAGGATGTACTAATGGTCCACGCCAACCCGCGTGACATGGACACGCACCTGGATCCCGACGCGCCGCTCGACGAGGTGGACACCCTGCTCGCCGGCGCACGCGCGGCTGTTATCACGTTCGGCCATCTGCATACGCCATATGTGCGCCCGGTTCCCGGACATCTCCTCGTCGACGTATCGAGCGTGGGCTACCCACGCGACGGCGACCGCCGCGCCGCCTACGCGATCCTGGAGTGGGACGGCGGCTGGCGCGCGGAGATCCAGCGCATCCCCTACGATCTCGCGGAGACCGCCGCCGCCTTCCGCGCCCGCGGCGCCCCCAACGCCGAGAAACGGATCAAACAACTGTACCGCGCCAGCTACGGACGCTGAAACGTGCCGACGATGGATATGTACCTGAGCCACTGCCGCGTCGTCGCCCTCAAAAACGCGGGCAATGTATACGCGGTCCCAGGGGGAGCTTTCACATGGGCCACGCGCAACGCGATAAGTGTGAAATAGTAGTGGTGCGCCGGGGCATGGAGAGGCGGACAAGGGCCATTGTACCTGGCGTTGCCGAAGCTGGTCTTCCCTAACGTGTAGGTGGGGGCGCTGGCATCGGTCAGCTTATGCACGGTCGCGGGAATGTTGTAGACGAACCAGTGCGCCAACTTGGCGTCCAGATCGTACATATAGAGCGCATAGCTGCGCGTCCCCGCGGGGGCGTCGCGCCAAGCAAGCGTGGGCGCGACATTCCCGCCATGGCACCCCGCCGCGTTGCCCTCATTCACCGTCCCCAGTGGCGCGTTGTTGGCGAAGGTGGGGCTGATCAGCGTAAACGGCGCATGGGCGGGCGCCGGAGCTGCGACGAGTAGCCCGGCCAGAGCCAACCCGAGTGTCTTGATCATCCTGCTCTCCTAGTCGTGAGTCGTGAGTCGTGAGTCGTGAGTCATCAGAGACTGACGGCTGCCCTCTACTGAAACAGTAACAGTTGAGGGCATTTAACGGCCAGCAGTCCCGCTACTATGGGGTACGCCCCACGACTTTCACATGAGGGTGTGGATAAATCGCGTGACGGTAGAGAGGATGTGGCTACGCTGGTGGTGTTGTACGTGATTGTCCCTGCATTATGGAGAGAAGAGACGATGCGTTTCCGAGTGGAAGACCGGCCCAAAAATCTATACGCTATTGTGCCGGAGGGGTGTGAGCCTTTACCGGCCCTCTTCGATAGCCGGGAGCAAGCCCAACGTATAGCGGACAAGCTGGGCCAGCGTGTCACATGCCCCGAACCGGGCCGCAGGCCCGCGTCGGCAGCGTGATAGGAGCGATTATCGCCGCGCCACCTGGGGGTCGCGCTCGCGCGGCAGGCTGTACCAGGCGTCGTCGCAGGCCGCGCGGACCTCGTCGTCGAGCGTGAGGCCGACTCCGCCGAGGCTATCCCTTAGCTGTTCGGGCTTGCTGGCGCCCAAGATCGCCGCGGTGATACCTGGCCGCGCCAACACCCAGGCCAGCGCTACATGCGTGAGGCTCAGGCCGCGCCCCTCCACGAAGCGGGCCAGGCGGTCGACCACGTCGAACACCTCATCGTTCCAGTAGCGCTTGCGGTACAGGTCGCCGGCTCCTTGGAGCCCGAAGCGCGTGCCCTCCTGCTCGCGCTTGTCGCGGTAGCGCCCGGTGAGCATGCCGCCGGCCAGAGGATTGTAGGCGATAACCCCGACGCCGTGGGCCTGGCACAGGGGCAGCAATTCGTCCTCGATCATGCGGAACAGGATGTTGTAGCGCGGCTGGTCGCACTCGAAGCGCGCCAGATTGTGCTTGTCGCTCGTCCATAGCGCGTCGGCCAGTTGCCAGGCTGGATAGTTCGAGCAGCCGGCATAGCGTACCTTGCCGCTCTGTACCAGGGTATCGAGCGCGCGCATGGTCTCTTCAATGGGCGTGGACAGATCGGGCGAGTGCGTCTGGTAGAGGTCGATATAATCGGTTCCCAGGCGGTGTAAGCTGGCCTCGCAGGCGGCGATGATATGCTTGCGGCTGAGCCCTTCGTCGTTGGGGCCAGACCCCATAGGGCCGCAACACTTAGTCGCCAGCACGATGCGTTCGCGCGCGCCGCGCTCCGCGAGCCAATGGCCCACGATCTCCTCGGTCCGCCCAACGCTGGTCAGGCCTCCGCCCAGCGGATACACGTCGGCCGTGTCGAAAAACGTGACGCCGTCCTCGTCGGCCGCGTCCATGATGGCGAACGACGTCCGTTCGTCGGCCTGGTTGCCGAACGTCATTGTCCCCAGGCAGATCTCGCTAACTTTTAGGCCGGTACGGCCCAGCTGTTTAATGTCCATATGTCCTCCAAGGTAGTGGATCCGACCTAGCGGTTGATAGAGCTCATATCGGGGTAGCGCTCGCCCGCGGCGGCACCCTTGGGCGCGACCTCGTCGATGCGCCGCAGGTCCTCCTGGCTCAACGTGACGTCGGTGGCCGCGACGTTCTCCTCCAGGTACGTGCGGCGCTTGGTGCCGGGGATCGGCACGATATCCCGTCCCCGCGCCAGCAGCCAGGCGAGGGCAAGCTGCCCTGCCGTGCAGCCTTTCTCGTTGGCGATCCCCTGTACGCGCGCGACGAGGTCCAGGTTGCGCTGGAAGTTCTCGCCCTGGAAGCGCGGGTTGTGGCGGCGGAAGTCGTCGGGCGCGAAGTCGTCGGGACTCTTGATGGCGCCGCTGAGGAAGCCGCGCCCCAGCGGGCTGTAGGCGACGAAACCGATGCCGAGTTCGCGCACCAACGGCAGGATCTCGCTTTCGGGATCGCGGCTCCACAACGAGTATTCCGTCTGCAGGGCGCTGATGGGGTGGACCGCGTGCGCGCGGCGGATCGTCGCCGGCGCGGCTTCGGAGAGACCGAGGTAGCGCACCTTGCCGGCCGTCACGAGCGCGGCCATCGCGCCGACGGTTTCCTCGATCGGGACGCTCTGATCGACGCGGTGCTGATAATACAGATCGATGTAGTCGATGCCGAGACGTTGCAGCGAGGCGTCGCAGGCTTGCCGGACGTACTCCGGTCGGCCACTCACCCCGCGATAACGCGGGTCGTCGGTGCGCACGACGCCGAACTTCGTGGCCACGACCACACCGTCACGGCGGCCGGCGATGGCCTTGCCGACGAGGCGCTCATTGGCGCCGCGGCCGTATATGTCGGCCGTGTCGAGCAGAGTCACGCCCAACTCCAATGCGCGATGGATCGTCGCGACCGACTCATTCTCGTCGCCCGCTCCGTAGAACTCAGACATGCCCATGCAGCCCAGACCCAACTCGGAAACGGTCAGCCCTTGGCTGCCCAATGCGCGTGCTTCCATATCTCACGTTCCCCTTCTACATGCTCTATGCTCTTGACGTTTATGGCCTGTCGCGATCCTGATCTACATCGCGCCTTTTGTATGCGGGATATTCGGGGCGTGCTACCGCAATTCACATACCGGCCGCCCTCCTCCCTCTCACGGAAAGAGATATACTATAGTTTACCCCTGCCTATACGCTAATTTAGGAGCGATATCTTATGAGCAAAAACCACCGCCACAATCACGATCAGGAACCGGAGGCCGCCGACAAGAAAGCGTTGCGCCGCCTCGAGGACGCCCGTGCGTCATACGCGAAGGCCGAAGAGCGCGTTGCCGCACTGCGCGCGCGCCTGACGCGCGCCGAGGAGAAGCTGGTCCGGCGTACCACGCGCCTCGCTAACGCCGAGGACGCTCTGGCGGCGCGGGCGAACGAACGCGCCGATGTGACCGGGGAGCAGCAGACCGCGAACACTACTATGGCCGTGGCGGATGGCGACCTTGTGGCCTCCGTGCGTACGGACGACGACCTCGTGGCGGTTGCCCCGTTGCCGGATACGGCCCCGATAGCCGTTCAAGCCATCGACGACCTGGCGCCGGTCGCGGTTGCCGCCAAGGATGGGTCCAACGGGGCCACGCCGCGGCGCGCACGCGCGCGCCGCGCGTCCTCCACGACGGATGAGGCGTAGCGGGCCGTGACGGATCAACAAGGCCAGGAGCGCGGCGAGAGGGGTGCCGCCCTCGACATCGGCTCTAACACCGTGCACCTGCTCGTGGCGGCGTGGCGTGATGGGCGCATTGAGCCGCTCGACGACGCGTCCGAGCTCGTTGGACTGGCCCGTGGCGTCTACGCCGGCAAGATGATCGCGCCGGAGAGCTTGGACCGCGCCGTCGCCGCTGTCGAAAAGTTGGTCGAGCGGGCACGCTCCAAGGACGCGAAGGTGGTACGCCTCGTCGCCACCGCCGCCGTGCGCGACGCCACGAACAAGGACGACCTCATCGCGGCAGTTCGGCGGCGGACAGGGCTCGATCTGGAGATCATCGACGGCGAGCGCGAGGCCGCGCTCTCCTACCAGGGCGCGTCGGCGGGCGAAGACGGCGGCGCCCAGCAGGTCTGCGACGTGGGCGGCGGCAGCACCGAGGTCATCCGCGCCGAACACGGTCATATCATCCTGCAGACCTCGCTGCCGCTGGGCTCCTCGCGTCTGGCCGACCTCTACCACGCCGATCCGCCGGCAGCGGATGAGTTGGCGCGCGTCGACGACGCGGCCACGCGGGCGCTGACGGGATTGCCGGAGTGGCGGCCCGCGCGGCTCATTGTGACGGGCGGCACGGCGACGACCCTGGCCCACGTCGCGGGCGCGCGCGAGCGGCGCTACGTTATGTCCACGAAAGAATTGTCCTCCCAGCGCGAACTCTTCGCACGGGAGACGGCCGGCGCCATCGCCCACTCCTATGGCGTCGAGGGCGCCCGCGCCCGCCTGTTGCCGGCAGGGGCGGCGATCATCGCGGCGCTGTGCGCCGCTACGGGCGCCGAGGATGTCGTGCTAACGGGGGCGGGGCTACGCGACGGCCTGCTGATCGAGTATTTCACGAAGGATACGGAGACACATGGCTAAAGAGGACGAGATCGAGGGGCTCACGCCCGCGCAGCCGTTCGCGGACGCTGGACGTCTCATTATCCATCACCGTTTCGAGGAGATGTGGACACATCGCGAGGGCACGCTGGCCGGCGACGAGGACGCGCTGCACGATATGCGCGTAGGCTCACGTCGCCTGCGCGCCGCCCTCGATGTCTTCTCCGCCGCCTTCCATGGGGGCGAGTACCGTACTTTGTGCGGCCTCACCGCGCGACTGACCGACGAGCTCGGCGCCGTACGCGACGACGACGTGATGCTGCTCGGCCTCAAAAAACGGCGCAAGCGCGCCGCTCCCGACGAGCGCGCCGGCATCGACGATCTGATGTCCACGCTCACGGCTGAGCGCACGGTGGCCCGCCGCGAGTTGCGCCGTTTTTTCGACACGCTCGACGACGCCCAGTACGCGCAACGTATGAAGGACAGTTTTTAGCCGACAGCTGTCGGCTGTCGGCTGCCGGTTAGTAAGGAGCTACTCATGGCCAAAGCACGCCCCGTCGCGGGCCTGCATCCGCACGCCTCGCTGGCGCGGAACGCACGGGCCATCGTGACCGTCCGCGTCGCGGAGATGTTCGACTTTGCCCACGCCATCGGCGATCCGGCGCAGGACAAGGACCTGCACAACATGCGTATCGCCGCCAAGCGGTTGCGCTACACGCTGGAGATGTTCCGTCCCGCGCTCACGGACGATGGGCCGCCGCTGATCGACGTGGTAAAAGAGGTACAGGAGCGCATCGGCGCCATCCACGACGCCGACGTACTCGACGGTATCGCGCGCCGGCGCCTCGCCGTGGCCGCGCAGCGCCATGTCATGGCCCTGACCGCTACCGCCGCCGGCGGTGGAGAGGAGGAACGCGTCTCCGCCGTACGCGCGCGCGCCGCGCGGCCCGACGATGCGACGATGGGGCTGGCCGTCCTGCTAGCGCGTACGAAGGCCGGGCGCGACCGCGACTTCGACGAGTTGACTGTCTGGTGGGCGCTACACGGCGGCCAGCCCCTACATGAGCGGCTGGACGCGTGCGTCGCCTCTTGACGCATCAGGAGTTGGCGCGCGGCTACGACGCGATGCGCCGCTCGCCCGTGGCGACGAAGACGACGCGCTCACAGATGTTGCCCGCGCGGTCGGCGATGCGCTCCAGGTTATGCGCCACCCACAGCAAGTACGTGTCGGTGGTAAGTTCGTCGCGATCCCCTTTCATGCCGCCAAGGAGCGACTGCACCAGTCGATTGTGCAGGTTATCCACGGCGTCGTCGCCCGCCCACACCGTGCGCGCGCGCACAGCGTCACCGGCGCGGTAAGCGTCGAGCGCCCCTTGCAGCTGCACCCGCGCCAGCGCGGCGAGGCCGTTGAGCCCCAGCAGCGCCTCTCTGGATGGCGCGGAAGCGGAGGGTAGACGCGCCACCAGTTGCGCGATACCTTCGGCATGGTCGGCGATGCGCTCAAGCTCCTCGGCGATAGCCAGCGCGGCGAGCACCGCGCGCAAATCGCCGAGGGCCGGTTGCTGCAACGTGATCAGGTGCGCGCCCATCTCCTCGATGGCCGTACACTCCTGGTCGATCACGTCGTCGTTCCTGATCACCGCGCAGGCCGCGTCGCGGTCGCCGCGCGCCAACGCATCCACGGCGCGGCCGATCGCTACGTCGACGCTCTCGCCCATGAGGAGGATAGCCCTACGCAACTCACCCAGCTTACGATCCAATGTCGTCCGCAGCATCATCGTCTTCTCCTTACGGCAGGGCGGGTCTTGGGGCTCGCCTACCTTTGCTCTCGACGCATACTCCTATGCTTAAACGTGTTCCTCATATGCTTAAACGTGTTCGTACCATTCGTCAATAGCCCGCGCCGACCGGCATCCGATCGGTCTGGCGCTCTGGTAATGGGACGGACAAGCGTGTGTCGCCGGCGCAAGCGTAGCGGATCGCCAGCCAGACCAATAGCCACGCGTCGCGCGACGCCGGCTGGTAGCCATCGACGTTGATCCCCGCCAGCATCGCCGTCGTCGCCGCGTCGAGACCAAGCTCGGCGGCCAAGAGGGCCAGCGCCGGCGGCGCCACGACGATTGTGTCGACGCTGGACGGCTCGCCCAGCAACTCCGATGTCGGCATCCCCAACGCGGCCGCGAGCGCGTTGAGCACCTCCAGGGAGGGCTGGTCCTGCTTGCCATGCTCGAGTTGCGACACGTACGACGGGCTAACATCGGCCACGCGCGCCAGGTCTTTGGCCGTCAGGCCAATCGCCTTGCGCCGCCGCCGGATGCGCTCGCCAAGCTCGCCATCGCCACGCGCTTTCTTCTCGTTACTTCGTGCCATACCAACTATAATAGCACAAAGTTAAGCGATAGTAAAGAGCTATGAAGCGCAGTGAATTAACTGTCTTCGTCGTCGCCGTCCATAGCCTGCCGCGCCGCGGCCATGCAATCGACGCACACGAACGCGTAGCCCATCGCAAAGCCGCGCGCGACGTGTTCGGCGCAATAGACCTGGCCGCACGACGCGCAGTGCAGGGTGGCGCGTTCGCCGCACACGGGGCACAGGTACGCGGCCACCATCTCGGCCGGGGGAGTGTCGTGAGGGGTGTTATCAGATGTGTTCATACTACTACCATACCCTGTTCGCGCATTACAGAAGCAGGGATTTGTCTTCGCGGCGGAACTCCACCCAGTGCTGCCGCCCGCTTTAAAGCGGCTGGGAACAGCGGGGGTATAGCCGAGGTCAAGGGCCTTATCCAAGGATTGAGGTTGGACCGCGCGATGCCAGGTCCCGCCCTCGACAATACGCAAGAGCGTGGGACACGCGCTCAAATTCATGAGAATACACCGTACCTGGCCGATAGGAGCAGGTCGCGCAAGGGGCGGTCCATGTCCGGGTCAGGATCCACCAGGAGCGCGGTCGGGGTCCGG
>JAABUX010002583.1_pt1 | contig 25387 bp, 25 predicted proteins | sample 5561851 | NCBI WGS metagenome assembly JAABUX01 (sample SAMN10711883, study PRJNA513361) | rock metagenome | isolation source: Antarctica rocks | place: Antarctica: Victoria Land, Richard Nunatak red sandstone | collected 2016-01-03 | reverse complement strand
GCTCTCCTATGTCGACGACAGCGCCCACCGGCGCTTGGTGCTCACGCAAATGAACCGGCAAGAGAGCCGGCACAGTCTGGCCCGCGTGGTCTTCCATGGGCAACGGGGCGAGTTACACCAGGCGTATCGTGCCGGGCAGGAAGATCAACTCAACGCCTTGGGGTTGATCCTCAACGTCCTCATCGTGTTCACCACGGAATACGAAGGCTTAGCGCTGGACCGCTTGCGCGCCCACAGCGCAGAGGTCCGGCCCGAAGATGTCGCACGCCTGTCTCCGCTGGTGCATCGGCACCTCAATGTGCATGGGCGACATCACTTCGCCTTGGCAGAGCCGCTGCGCCACGGCGCCTTCCGGCCCCTACGCGACCTCGACGATTTGCTAGCGTTGAGCCCAGAGCCGAATCCTTAACGGACGTCACCGTTCCATTGCTACGGACGGGCCGTTAGGACGTGGACTTGGACGGTATGGAAGAGCTGTTGCATCGCCACACCCGGCAGGACCACGGCACCAACAGGTTGGGTCACCGTCGAAAGACGCGACACGCATTGTCCCGTTCAAGACATTATAGGTGTACTGGTGTCCCTGAGTGCCACTATTCGTACGCCAACCAGCGATCATGCACAGGCATTCGGTCACGGCTGCCCCTGCCATAACGGTATTGAGAGAGATGACGGATGGAGCATGTTCTTCGACGCCCTGGATATACCCCTCATGCACTTGCTTATGAAGATCGTCGGCCGGCAACGACTCAGCAACGATAGTTCTGTCATTGATGACGCCCGTGCAGAACAGGCAGGGACTCCCCGGCTGAATAGTAGACACGCGGCCCACTACTCCGTGCAGCTTTCCTCCCCGTGCATCAATCCTGACGCCTAAATCGATCAGCGGAATGAGGTATTGGAAACCGAGACGGTTGAGCACAAGACGGCTCCAGTGTGAGTCCGTACAACCGAAGATCACGTCAACGTCAAGGAGACAGCGTGCAGTCTCCTCGTCACGCACATCGCCGGCGATCGGGATGACGGTCTGGTCATGGCCAAGGCTTGCGGCAAGGCGGGCTGCTAGCTCAACTTTATGCCGTCCCTTGACGACATCGTCCTGACTAGACCCGTACACGCGCGTAAGGTTGCTCTCCTCCATCACGTCCGGGTCAATCACGACGATGTGCCCTACCCCCAGGCGCACGAGTTGCTCGACAACGGCAGATCCTGTTCCGCCACAGCCGACCACGCCGACACGAAGCGACATGAGCGCGCTCTGGCCACTAGCGCCGAAGGCACGCACCTGACGATCGTACCGCTCCTCGTTCCTCTCACCATCACGAAGGAGGCCTCCTGTCCTATCGGTAATGAACCGTAGCGATTCGCCCACCACAATGATGCGGTCGATTGAGGAAGCTGATCCCTGTTCCCAGACGCGGCCCGCCGCGATGTTCCAGCCAAAGACCATACTTGCATGAGGAGCATAGGGCAGGCGGTGGTCGACGACGCGAAAGAGCCGTTCTTCTCCCTCGTCATCCACCTCTGAGAAATCAACGCGGTCCTCGGCACCAGGATGCGTATGGACAAGCACAAGCGATAAATGCGCGCGGCCTGCCCGCTTCATGGCTCGCGCGAGGGTGTCAGGCGCGATAACGAGACGGTCGCTCTCATGTACAAGATAGTCGGCGGCGACAAGCGGGAGAACGTCATGCACCATGATCCTTAAGGCGCTCGATGTAGTTCCCGTCGCCGCCAGGAGAATTGCTCCCTGTTCGCGCGTCGTATCGGCGAAAAGATGGTTTTGCAGCGCATCGTAATCGTGCTGCCTAAAAATGATTGAGCGGTTCACACTTATCCTCCCACGGAAAGTCGGCGATTAATAAATGCACGATACGTTGTCAGGTTGTCGACACCCTGACGCCACGTCGAGGGATGCCAGGAGAAACGTAGCCAGGATTGCCCGAGCACATCCTCGAACGAGGAGTTCGCGGGCATGTTGCCATCCTGCAGCCGGACACTTGCAGATGTCCAAAACATATCGAGACCAGCAAAAGGATAAGGGGGGGGAACCTTGATAAGGAGGTCAGCTACACCCGGGGTAAAGTGAGCGCCAAGCGGATAGCTCGGAAAAACGAGAAATGTCCAGCCGTCAAGCTGCGGATGAAGTTGGAGAACCACATGCTGGCTCTCCAACTCCGCGACCTCTTGAATGAGGAGCCCGTTCACTATGCTATCCCAGCGTGCCAGCCGGTACGGCGTAGAACTTTTCGCCGTGGTGCAGCATGACGGTCTGATCGTCGCGGATGCCAGGGTCAGGTTCAGATCCTGGAACCTCTTTGAAGAGCTGATAGTCCGTAGGGATACTGGCTAGGCTCTTCAGCGCCGCCCCCGTCGTTTCCTCATTCTCCACATGAAAGGGATGGTTATCGACGTAGATGTCGATCGTGTGGTCCTTGTGACCGTCCGCGTGGTGCTCGTGCGTCTCTTCTATCATCTTTGGCCTCCTGGCATCTAGTGCCGGTGTTCACGATCTGGCCGGTGTACTGGCCAGGAGAGGAGTCTCGGGCTGCCCTCACCTACTTCACTCTCGACGTGGTGTCTAAATCGGGAAATGGAAGTTATCCACAAAAGCCCGTCTCTGACTTCCCGATTTTGTGACCATCCCCCAGAGTGGTAGAAGTAGGACCTATACGGGCGCATGCGGCGCACCACGAAGGTGGGGGAGGGAGAAGGCCTATGAACACGAGGACAGATACGCAGCAGCAGCAGGTACGTGGAGAATGAGCGTGACTGACGATCAAAGCGCCCGCATCGAAGCGGAAAACAAGCGCATCCAGGATGAAATCGAGGCGTTGCCCTCCTACGAGGATCCTCATTTTTGGCCTGCTCTCGATGCGCGCGGTGTGGTAACCTCGCCTGAAGTTCTAGTGCATATCTACCGAGCGTTCCGCCAGCGTGCTCGTCCGCAAGACGTCGCGCAGGCACGTGATCGTCTCATTATGTCCGCCTATGCCGTGGCGAAGAAAAGCGTCAGCTACCGTTTGAAGTCACATCCAGACAACCATGACGACGCCGTTCAGGACGCCCTGATAACGATGTGGAAGCGCATTCAGAAGGACGACCTCTTTTGGGAGCGCAACTTCCAGGGGGCCATGACAGCTGCGTGTATTTCAGCGTGTAAGCCCTACCACCGGCCGGAAAATTCAGCCAAACCGCTTTCTTCACTTACAGCCTCTTCCGAAAGCACCGACTTCACGCCATTGCTTAAGGATCGGATCGCGGAGAGTGTCTTTGCGGAGATGCAGACGACCGTCGTCTACGAGCAGGTGCTCGCCTCGCTCGACGATGAGACGCGTGACGTCGTTCGGCTGGTGTATGAGAAGGATTTGACGCGCCACGACATCGCGGTTCGCCTGGCGTGTGATCCCAAGACCGTCTATAACCGTTTAAAGAAGGCGACGGAAGCGTTTGCGGCCGCCTTCGATGAAGGAGGAGCTTGAAAATGAGGACTGTAGCGCACGAGGCCGATGACTTCCAGTCAATTGCTCAGGCCTATTTAGATGAATCGGTTCAGGGTGGCGGCGTTCTCCAGCGCTTTATAGAGCGGTACCCGCAGTACGCCGAGGAACTCACGATGTTGGCACTTGAGACAGCGGCAGACGACGGGGACGTGGTGACGCCGTTAACACCGCCGAGCCATCTGTTCGATCGCCTCCGGCGTAGCGCGCAGGAGGTGGAGGATGATGCTCCATATGTTCCTGCGAGCTTGATCGATTTTGCGAGAGATTATAGGGAGATTGAGCCGCCGGACCTTGCAGAGCGGCTCGACATTGGCCTCGATGTCTTGGCCTTACTTGATGAACGGCAGCTGCCGCCCTCGACGATCCCCTTAGACCTCTACACGATAGGCGCGGCTGTGCTAGACGTTCCTCCTCGATGGATGGGGGACTATTGCACGGCTCCGCCTACCACAGCAGTCTTTGCGACAGCGTATCATGCTCCAGACGGGTTATCAGACGCGAGGTCACGCACATTCATAGAGGCGATCGAAGAAAGCCCGCTGACTACTGCAGAGCAGAAGTCACGGTGGAGAGAGCGAATGCGTCGAGATGACGGCACATGAATAATTGGCAGGATATCCGTCAGAAGGCACGGCGAACCAGGGCAGACGTGGACATTCAAAAGACAGGCGCTACGGCGACTCACGTCATCAACGCGCTGGTTAAAGCGGAACGCATCACTGTCGCCGCCGTGCCATCTGATTCTGCGCTTCTTAGAGGAGCGAGGGCGTCATGGCGTGGACGCTTGCGGTTGATGGCCGTCGATAACGCCCTCTCCGACGAGGAGCGCGCCTTCGCAATGGCTCATGAACTGGGACACTACAAATGCCACAGCGGGCTGTACGAGTGCAGAGCCACTGATATAGATGAGGTGACGGCGCCGGTCGTAATTCCGGTTGGAGAAGGGCGTGTCTGGGGGTATAGCCCGCGACAGGCACGCGAGATCGAAGCCAACATCTTCGCTGCTGAGCTGCTCGCGCCGTCTGCCGAACTCCACGCACGATTCTTAGACGGAATGGACAGCGCGACGCTAGCCGCATGGTACAGAATAACGCCAACCTGCATGCTGAACCAGTTGCTAGCCACAGTTCTAGGCGGAGCTACTGTGGGAACCAGTGCTCAAGAGGATGGCACGATACACAAGGCAAGCCATCCTCTTGATATGCATCAGAAAGCTGCCGCGGAAACAGCACTTCCCCGCGTGCTCGTCGACGCTGGACCAGGGACAGGAAAGACGCATACGTTGGTCGCTCGCAGCGCCCACTTACTCCGACAACCTGGTGTGTCCGCCGCACAGATTCTTATCCTTACCTTCTCGAACAGAGCAGCGGAGGAGTTACGTGAGCGATTGAGGTTGTTAGACGCCGACAGCGGTGCCATCACCATCGCAACGTTTCACGGATTCGCCCTCGATACGTTGCGCCAATTCGCGCCGCAGGCAGGCCTGCCGTTCGACGTCCGCGTCGTCGACGACGCAGACGCTGCTCTCCTGCTGCGGCGTGCTCTACCGGATCTCGACATTGATCACTACAAGCGGCTTTCTCGGCCGGAGCACTATCTGCCAGCGGTCGTGGACGCTGCGAGCTGTATGAAAGATAAGCTGCTCACGCCGGACGCTCTTTACGCTGCCATTGATGCCGAATGCTCTATCGCACAAGACGAGCAAGCGCGGCAACGCCTCCGCGAAACAGGATCTTTAATCATGTCCTACAACGAGGTTCTCAAGACGCACGGAGTGGTCGATTACGGCGGCATCATCGAACAGACAGTGCATCTCCTTCATGACCATCCAGGCGTGGCGGAGGCCATCCACCAGCGCTGCCGCCATATTCTCGTTGACGAGTACCAGGATACAAACCACGCCAGCGCCGTCTTGCTTCAAGCGATAGCCCAGAAGGCAGATAGCGTATGGGTTGTGGGAGACGTGCGCCAAGGCATCTATCGTTTCCGGGGTGCATCACCAGAGAATCTGGAGCATTTTGGCCAACACTTTCCGGGAGCAACGCGCATGGCCCTCCATGTTAACTATCGCTCAGCAGCTCCTCTCGTCTCAGTGCTGAACACGGTTGCAGCAACCATGACCGGTACGTCTCCAGAATGGGTCTCCAACCATTCGAGCGGCGACCAAGATGGATCTGCGGCCGTCTTGGTCGAGGCGTCTAATCATTTTTCAGAGGTAGCCGGCATCATCTCTGATCTGCACCATTCCATTACGTCAGGCCGGGTTCCAGAGGAGCACGCAGTATTATGTGCGACACATGGGCAGGCCGCCGTCATTGCGTCTGCACTTGAGGGTGCAGGAATTATCACCACCTACCTCGGCAATTTCTTCTTCCGTTCCGAGGTGAAGGATATGCTTGCCTTCCTTGAGTTGTGTCGTGGCCCAGACGGCGCGGCATTGCTACGGCTGTCGACCTGGAGCAATTACCTCGTAAGCGAGGAGCGTGCGGAAGCAGTCATACGAGCAGCGCAGGAACGGGATATCCCGTTCCCTGCCGCTCTACGTAATACGCACGTTTTGAATGCGGCCGCACTGAACACCGCAGAACAACAAGCGATGCACGATCTAGCCCAACACATTGCAGCGGTGCGCTACTACCCAGACCCCACATCGGTATTGTTACACTACCTCTTTGGCCCTGCACCTTATCTACGAACACTCCTACAAAACGGCTCCGTTCGTGGTCAGCAGGCAGCAGCAGCTATCTTCCAGCTAATCATGCTCGCCCGGGGTTTCCAGGCACGACCATCAGTCCTCGCCGATGGCCATCCGACAGACGACGCATTCTTGAGTTATGTGCGCCGTCTAATTGCGGACGGCGAGAACGGAGTCTTCCAGGCGACCTCTGTGGTGCATAATGCTGTCAACGTGCTAACTGTTCATGCAAGCAAAGGGACAGAATTCCCTATCGTTTATGTTCCCAATCTTGGGCGAGGGCGCTTCCCTGTACATGGCTCAGAGCGCGTGAAGATCGAGCGTCCACAGATCGTGCAGCGCGACAGCTCACACCGCACAGACGATGACTACCGCCTTTTCTTTGTCGCTGTCAGCAGGGCGAAGGAGCGTCTTGTGATGAGTCGGGCTCTTCAGTACGGAAACAGGAAGAGCAACCCGGCTGACGTCCTTGAATTAATACGCACGGTCGGTCTACCTGTCGAAAAGTGGTCCTTGGCGTCAATGACGACAAAGCGAATAGCAGTTGAAGAAGCTACGGCGCCAAGCATGGCTATGTTGAAAGGCAGCGACCTTTCCACCTTGGCCCGCTGCCCGCGTGAATACTATTATCGTCACCTTGGCCTTCGTAGTAAGGCTGACATGCACGAATATAGACGCTTCGGACGCGTGGTACGCGACAGCATCGCTTGGCTACGAACCGCTCTTGCAGAGGCGCAGCATCTCCCTTCTTGGCTCGATGCTGAAGCTGCGTTCGAGCAACGTTGGGCCGACGCCTGGGTCCAGGAGATGCCACTCGAACTTTTCTATCGACCTGAAGCGTTGCAGCTCTATCGGAACGAGTATGATCGGTTGAGTACCAGCTCGACAACGAATGTTCGTCTCCAAGAAGAATACGTGGTTGATCTAGACGGCCAGTCTGTATCTGTGCGCGTTGATGCCGTAGAGCAGCGAGACGGCCGTGTATATCTCATCTGGGAGCCAGTAACGAGTAAAAAAGATGATGCGTCCTCCGTTACTGTCGCCCTGTACAGCACGGTCGCGCAGACCGTCTTGCAGGGGACAGCAACTGCTGTCGAAATACGGTATCTAGACGGAACAGCCGCGCCTCAGGTTTCCGATACATCAACAGTGTTGGAACATCACCGTGCTGCACTACGTGAGCTTGCGTTCAACGCACGAGCGCTACATTTTCCAGCCAAACCAACCGACCCCAAACAATGTACGCGCTGCTCGTTTTCGTTCGTCTGTCCGGGCATGTCCTCCTCTCAGAGCACAGACTAAACCACATAGCGCAGGTCGCATTGTGGCCCCTATCAGTCAGGGCGTTCACACGCTGCTGCTACAGGCTTCTAGGACGCCGGTCGTTACAGGAGCGCTACCACCGTTCTGGGTCTCTAGCTATCACAACATCCCGGCAGCGCACTTCGTTGAGGTGATGACTTGGCTCAGGCAGTATCAAGAGACCATCGACGCACGAGGCGAACAAGGGTAAGGCCGCATCACCAGTGATCTAGACTCGTGGATTCTGGTCATAGACCAAGCGTTTTGCGCACTGATGTTTTGCAGGGTCCCCCTCCAGTCGCATCGAGAGAGAACTTCTAATCAGCAAGAAGAGACAGGCATCTATCGAGGAGGATCGTAGCCGTTACCTAGACCATGTGTGGAGTCCCATCGAGCGCAGTGAGGACGTGCCACCACCGGAATGGTTTTAGAACAGTCCCCAACAGGATAAGCCGCCCCCCCTTACTATCGCGTGCGATACTGACGGCATGGACGACTACATCGATACGCGTCGGGCAGCTGAGCGCTTAGGCGTGACCCCTATGCGTGTCCGACAATGGATTAACGACGGGACCTTGCCGGCACAAAGACTGGCGCGTGACTATATCCTGCGTGTCGCTGATGTTGACACCTTGCGCGACGCGCGAGAACGGGCCGCCGAGAGCCGCCGTGGACCTGGACGTCCTCCCGGTCAGGCCAACAAAGTAAAACACCGTTTGTAGTCGCGCGCGCACACAGTCTAGATATCGCCATTGACTCTATATTATCTCTTACGATAATATAGAGGTGCCATGAGTCGCACGATCGATGGGAATAACTCGCCGGTGCGCGGGCGATGCTCTGGTATGGTCAGGACGGGAGCACTACAGAAAAAATGGAGCCAGCTGTGTATATAATCGAGGCACCGAACCTGGCCCAGACGGCGATACGGTTCCGGCCCCGTCCTGTGCCTGTCGCGGAGGGACAGCAGGATGAAGCCTCGATTCACTTCATCAAGTACATGGGATCGAAACGCAATATCCTGCCGTTTCTCTCTCCTGTCTTGCGCGACATCGTGCCACCTGGCGGGCTGCTTCTCGATCTCTTCGCTGGAACGCATTCCGTTGGCTACGCCCTCAAGTCACACGCGCGCGTGTGGGGTAACGACATCCAGACCTACAGCGCTCCTATTGGAGAAACCTTACTATGTACAGATCCGGCCCTGCTCCATGTCTCTGATACCGTAGACGCGGTAAAGGGCGTGGCGGCCTGTTACTACGCACGGTCATCATCCTTATGGATGCCCTGGCTACGCAGAGAACGCGGAGTGCTCACCCTGGCACGGCAAGATCTCGACCGAGGACTGGCAGCGTATCAGGCGTACGTACAAGACCTAGACGCGGCTCTACCTCATAGCGGAGACATTAGCCGACTCTCGACGCGCCTTCGCCCTAAAGTGAGTCAGGTCATGAACGGTCAACGTAGTGATCCGCCTATGATGGCTGCTGTCTACTGGTCAACGTCCTACTTTAGCTTGGAACAATGCTTATGGTTAGATGCGTTTCGCCAAGCTATTAGCGACCTTCCCGACGACCATGTAGGCCGTATGCCAGCGCTCGCCTGCTTACTTCATGCGGCGGCCTACTGTACACACGGGACGGGCCACTTTGCCCAGCATCGCAAGCTAAATAGCGCCAGGGTGCTTGAAGACGCTATGATCTACCGTCAGCGTTCTATAACTGAGTATTGGACCAGTAAGATGGCGCAGCTCGAAGCCGAGTTATTGCCGTCGATCGACGGCAATCGAATAACGTCCTGCGACTTTGCTGCCGCGCTCGACAACTTGCACGGGGTCGACGCCATTTATGCCGATCCGCCCTATAGTTTCGTCCACTACAGTCGCTTCTATCATGTGTTGGAAACGCTCACCCTCTACGATCATCCGGGGACAGAGTTTGATGGGCGCTATCGGCCGGTGCCGACCCGTCATCAATCACCCTTTTGTATTCGCTCTCAGATGACGGACGCCTTTGAAACGGTGCTGAAAGCTGGACACGGGGCCAATGTCCCCATTGTCTGGTCGTACTCCAAGAGCGGCTTGATGCCCTTTGACGCACTGCTGACGCTCTGCACATCCTACTATCCCAACACGACCGTTCTGGAGCAGCGTCATCTCCATACGACTATGGGGCGACGCGAGGATAAGACGCGTGAGGTCTCCGAAGTCCTTATTGTCTGTTCCTAATTCTCGTCATCTTCCTCATCATCAAGAGTCGAGACCGCAGCGTAATTCTTCTGCGCCTTGTTCAGGTTCAGCACGCGCTCTGGCTCAATACCTATGAGAAAGAGGGGGCATTCTCCGCCCCCGCCGATGTTCACGCGCGACATGAGCTTGAGCCAATGGGTCGTCGATGCTCCGAACTTCGCCGTTGGTTTCTTCCGAGCCGCTTTGCGTATCACATTCATCGCCGCTTCCCAGGCACGGAGTTCAATCTGAAGACGTGGCCCTCGCGTCACAACAATGCCAACAGCGAGCGCTCCAGCACGATGCAAGGCGTAAAAGTTGGAGAGGTCCCGATCGTAAAACGGGTCTTTGTTGTTCCACTCCATTTCGACAGCAATGCCGGGGTACTTCGCGTTAGGCCCTTTCTTGAACATGTCGATCTCGTGGCTCTTTACGCTCGCGACCGCCTGCTCATTGATCTTTGTGTCAATGTTCATGTTTTGCTTGGCCCAACCGAGATCCTTGAGCGCGCCGTCAAACTGCTCGGCGATCTTGCTTCTATTGCCGCCTCCAGGGGCAATATGCTTGTCGAAGTCGATCTGAAAGTCGGTTAAGACACTGGTCAGTTCGTGCCAGTGGTGAGGGAAGCTATCGCGTAGGATGACGTCGGCATAACGGGTCACACGAAAGATGTACCCAGACGGTAGCTCATGAGGATGAAGCGTCATGCCGTCAAATGAGGAAGGAAGGCTCTCAGTCATGCCCTTTAGTGTGGCAGACTCTGAACTGCGTTTTCAAGCGGATTGGGGACGAGCAGTACCTACAACGCAAAAAAGAGCGGGAGACTTCATACAGGGCAGAGACACCGATTCCTGCATTTTTGAGCCATTTGCTCCGACGGCGCAGCGGCCGCGTTCTTGAGCACCTGCTGGGCGAGATCGGACTGAGGCGGGGGCAGCATCCGTGTGAAATTAGTCTGTGCCTGGCCCTGGCGCTCGTAGAGCCGGGTGTCGATCTGGTGAGCCAGGACTGCCCGACTCCAGCCGTGCTGGTTGGCCATTTGGGCGTACCAGTCGCGCTGCGCCGGGTCAGGGACGGTGTCGAGCAGCCGCATGATGTGCCCCCAGGGCAAAGTGGCAGCAGCTTGCTGCCAAAACTCCGGCTTGGGATATGTGGCCGCAAAGGTACGCATGTAGCGGAGATTGCGGGGCGAGAAACCCGTCATGTCGAGGAACGCGCGGCGCAGGTCGGCGGAGAGGCGCGCGATCACTCCTGTTCCCCATCCGTGGGTCTCTTGACGCTCGCTAATCGTGCGCCCGATGTGCCAATACAGGGTGACCAACTCGCGGTTGACCGCGAGCGCAGCTCGCATCTGCGTCGTGTGGATGCGCTCTTTCAGGTCGCTGAGAACAGTGTTGTAGTCCGTGGGCAAGGCGAGGGCGCGCAGACGCCTGCTTTGGAGGGGCTGCTGCTGCTCATCTGTCCGCTCATCATCCATGGCGTGTAGTGTAACGTCTCGCGGGACAGCGGCGCGCTGTCTGAACGCGCCAGCCTCCGCCCTAGAGGTCACCCCTCGAAGCTGCTCGTGAACGGCACAGAGAACGGACCGCCGATCAGCGCCTCAACGTGAGCACGAGTGATCGGCCGGTACACGGCGCGGGTGAGCCGGTTGCCCTCGGAGGTGTACGACACCTCGGCTAGACGCTCGGCCCCATCCACGGCCTCTAGGGCCAGGTGTACCTCGATCAGCCGGAAGCCCTCGCGCGCGGCCGGCAGCAGGTCGCGCCAGATCGCCGTGGCCAGCGCCTCGGTCGCGACCGTGATGCTGGGGCCAGGGTTGTCCAGCATCTCGGTCACAATGACGACGGGAATGCCGCCACGCGGCTCATAGATCTGAAGATAGCAACAGCTCAGGCCCAGACGGGTCTGGAAGGGGTACGGTCCGTCGTAGGACCGGTACATAGGGGTGTTCTGGTTCGTTATCATCGTCGTTGCCTTAGGAAGGAACTGTGCGCGGTCAGGGTCATCAGACGACACGATGCGGCGGCAAGGCAGCGTCATCGACGGCCCTGGGCGGGCATTGCCGTCCCATATCATCACCTTCAGTATAGGCCGTATGTTCTATGTTGTCTGCGCACACCTCGCCCTGGTCGCCGCTGTGGCTATTGGCCCCGGCAGGTCCCCGACGCGAGACTCTCGTGCGCGGCGACGATCTCGCGCACCCGTGTCTCGCTGTGGCCGTCGTCGGCCGGCGTGTAGAGCGCGAGGCGCAGCGCGGGCTGCGCCGCGACCTGGAAGCTCGTGAACTCCAGATCGAACCGGCCGCGCGTGGGGTGTGCAAAGCGCCGCAGCCCCTCCTGGCGTCCGCGCACGTCCTGCTGAGCCCAGATCGCCGTGAAGTCGGGACTGCCGTCCACGAGGTCGGTGACGAGCGCCTGGTAGTCCGGCGAGGGCGCGCAACTGCGCTAGGCCGCACCCGCCGCTCGAGCAGGTCGAACGATTTGTTACGACAGCGGGTGCTGTGGGTAGCCTAACCACATCACCACGAACACAGGAGAACCCGATCTCACCAGCCTTGACAGATAGGTCATCCTGCCTCATCGGACTGAGCAGGATGACCGTTTTGCAGAGTTACACGAGACGACGTTCCAGTCCAGAGTTACGGTGGACGAGACAGCTAGGCAAAGCCGAGTCCCCGCTCTCGCATGCTCACGAAGCCCTCCGCTCCAATAACGATGTGATCGCGCAGCGGGATGTCGAGCAGGTCGCCGGCCGTCACGAGCTCACGGGTGACGACGATGTCGTCGGCCGACGGCTCCGGAGTCCCTGACGGGTGATTGTGGACGGCGATGAGCGAGCGCGCGTTCCGCCGGATGGCCTCGCGAAACATCTCGGCCACACGCACCGGGACCGCGTGCAGCGAACCCTGATGCACGAGGGGCGTCCCGATCACCCGCGAGCGCGTGTCCAGCAGCACCGCCCGCATGACCTCCTGCGGCAGCAAGGCCATCTCGCCCATCAGGAGGTCAGCCACGTCGGCGGGGCCGCGCACGAACACCGGCTCCGGTCCGTGCTCGCGCAGCAGGCGGCGCCCCAACTCCAGCGCGGCGGTCAAACGCGCGGCCCCCGCCGGCCCCAGTCCTGGAAGAGCCGCGGCGATCAGGTCGTCCTCACTCGCCGCCGCCAGGCCGCGCAGTCCGCCATAGGCATTCAGGAGCGTTGCGGCGAGGGCCTCGGCTTCCGCGCCGCCCTGTCCCGTCCCCAGCACGACGCTCAGCAGGGCCGCCGTCGAGAGTACCGAGGCGTCTCTCCCTCCCGGCGCCGGACGACTATGTGTCCCGAGGGGACGGGGGGCTGGCTCTGGTCGGAGCGTGGGACACCGTGCGTTCGTCATGCTGTGTTTCTCCTCATTCCTAACTCTGGTATGTCTCGTGGCCGTGGACAGCGACGGACGGGGCCCCTCGCGCCACGGAGGCGTCCCGCTCGTTCTCGCCCCCTCACCCCAGAGGGGTCCGCCCCTCCGGGGACGGGGCGACGCTCTCCTCTACTGCTTGCGGTAGCGCGCCAGCACGCGCCCGAGCAGGCCCGGCAGCGCCACGGGGTCTCCCACGCCGATCGTCCACGGCACGCCGAACAGGGCCTCCAGTTCGCTGCGGTCCTCCTGCGGCCCCAGGTACAGGCCCAGCACCACCAGGCCCCGCGCCCGCAGCCCCGCCAGCGCCGCGCGGATGTCCTCCGGCGTGTCGTCCGGCCGCCCGTCGTGGACGTAGAGCACGAGCTTGACGCCCTCGGGCCGCGCCAGGAGGTGCGGCGTCGCCTCCGCCAGCGCCGCGCACACGGCTTCCTCCATGGCGTGTCCGTACAGCCCGGCGAGCAGGGCGCGTGGTCCCTCGGCCTCCGGGTCGTCGTCGTAGCGCTGGATCCAGGCCAGCGGGCCCGGGGCCTGCCGCGTCCCCCGGCCCTGGTGACAGCGCCGGTTGGCGGCGCAGGCCTCGGCGATGGCCAGGACCACGCCGGCAAGGGCGCAGGCCCGCTGCACGAGGAGCGCCGCCCGGCGCACGTGCGGCATCCGCGCCTCGGGGTCGTCGAAGTTGGCGGGGACGGCGGGCTCCCCGGCCGCGTCCACGCCGCCGGGATAGCCGCCCATGGAGCCCGTGCCGTCGATCAGGAGCAGGACGGCCAGGCCCTCGGGCGCGTCGCCCTCCGCGCCCGGGCGCACCAGGGGCCGCGCACCCTTCGTGCGCACCGCCGCCCGCGCGTCCAGGCGGCCGCGCGTCCGGTTCGGTTCGTCCTCCACGGCGGGGGTATGCACCCGCAGTTCCGCCGCCAGCCGTCCGACCTGCCCGGCGATCTCCGTCTCCAGCCGCGCGAAGGGCCGCATCCAGAGGACGCCCCCGGAGGGATCGAGGTCGGCCGTCGGGGTGAGCGACGCCAGATCGGGGTCACGCTCCGTGCCCGGCACGGCTCCAGGCGACGCCGGCGTGCGTGCGGCCGCGCGCCCCTGTTCTCCGTCCACGCCCCTCTGTTCTCCGTCCGCGCCGCCGTCCTCGTCCGCGGCGCCCCTTGCCTCCCGGGCGTCCTCCTGCCCCGCGTCCGCGTCGCCGTCCCCACTCTCGCCGTCCGCGTCGCCGGGCTCCTCATTTCCCTCGTCGGGGCCGGCCTCCGTCTCGTCGCTGCCGGACTCCGCACCGGCGCGCGGGGCGGGCTGCGCCGTCTCCCCTGGCCCCCGCTCTCCGCGCGGGACGCCCGTGCCTGCACGCAGTCCCGGCAGCGCCTCCACCTCCGCCTTCTCCGCGACGCCGAGCACCCTCAGGATCTCGCGCGCCAGCACCGCCACGCGCCCCGTGTCCGGCGCGTCCCAGGCCTCCTCCACGCGCGGACGGATCTCCTCCTCCCACAGCCGCCGCTCGTCGTCGTCCTCCAGCACCAACCGCGAGGGCTCTCCCGCCGGCCGCCGCGCGTCCCAGCGTCCGTAGAGCGCCGCGTTGACCAGGCGCGCCGCCCGTGTCCCGGCCGGCGCGCAGCCCGCCCGCCACTGGCGCAGCCCCAACTCCGCCAGGTCCACCGCCGCCCGCCGGTCGTCCCGCGCCACCAGGCGCTCGATCCGCTCGTCTTCCAGGATGTTGGTCAGGTGGTGGTGCGCCCCACCCGTCGTCACCCCCGTCGTGGTGTACACCACGTGCCCGGCCTCGTGCGCCGCCAGCGCCCGCGCGCAGAGCACCTCCAGCTCCCCCGCGCGCTCCACCCGCGTCGTGCCCCAGGTCGTGGGCAACGCCCGCGCTTCCGCGCCCCAGGTCCGCGGCGCGTCCGGCTCCACCACGACCAGCCGCTGGCCGAAGTCGCAGGACGAGCCCTCGCCCGTGCGAAACGCCGTGCGGTAGGGCCGCGTCCCCACCAGCACCCCGACCCAGCCCGCCAGCCTCCGCTCCGCCCGCCGCCACTCCCACCAGTGCAGTCCCGTCATCGTCGTCCCTCCTCTCACTCCACCGCGCCGATCTCATCAGCGGCGTCTATCGCTCCACGCACGCCCCCCTGGGCCGCCGGCGCATACCCCGCCGCTACGACGACCGCCGGTGCGCCGCCCGCTCCACGATGGCCCGCAGCTCCGCGCGCACCGTGCCGTCCAGCCGGTCGCCGTCGAGCGGGCAGACCTTGTCCAGCCACTGTCCCCCCGCCGTCTCCACCGCCGCGCGCGCCAGCCGCGTTAGGTCCACCGGCCCCCGCGACCCCGTGGGCCCAGTTCCGCCTGCACCGCCGCGCCCCAGCGCAAGAGCGTCCGCAGCGTCACGCCCGCCCGCAGTCCCAGATGCGTCTCGCGGTACGCCTCGACCTCCTCCGCCGCCGTCAGCAGCACGTCCAGCAGCGCGTGCGTCGGGAGAAGGCCGAGCTTTGCCGCCAGCACGGCCCGCGTCTCCGCCGCGCTCAGGCCGGCCAGATGCACCCACGCCGCCCAGCGGTCCAGAAAGGCCGGGTCGGAGAGGTCCAACCCCCGGTAGGACTCGCCGGCGTTCCCGGTGGCCACGATCTTCACCCGCGCCGCCGGCAGGACGTAGGGGCGGTCGCCCGGCACGTCCACGAGGTGATAGGGGCCGGGCGCGGCGGGGACGGGCAGGTCGCCCGCGCGCAGGTCGGCGGCGGAGTGCAGGTTGAGCAGGGCCATCACGCCGTCGCGCAGAGAGGGGTGGGCGCGGGGAAACTCGTCCAGGATCAGGGCGAGGCGCGCCCCGCCCTCCACGCGCCGCGCCCAGCGCGTCACCGGGCCGGGGGCCAGCACCCAGCGCCCTCCCGCGTCCTGCACGTTCGTCCCGTAGAGGTCTTCCTCATGCACGCGCGGGGTCAGCTGCACCAGCTCGAAGCCGTCGAGGGACTCCGCCGTCAGGCGTTTGGCCCACTCCGTCTTGCCCTGGCCGGCCGGCCCCAGGATGAAGACCGCGCCCTCCCCGCGCAGGGCGCGGCGGATGCGCGCGCCGTCCGCCGTCTCCACCAGCGCCGTCTCCTCCTCCGCGTCCACGCTCTCCTCGACCGTCGCCACGGGCGCCTCTACGTCTTTACCCTCCGGGGAGGAGAGCACGGGCTCGCGGGCCAGGTCCAGGTCGGGGTCGCGCGCGCTCACGCCGGCCGCCGCGCCGGACGAGGGAGCAGGGGAGCCAGACGCCGCTCCGCCCGCGCGGGCGCGTGGGACGACGAGCAGCGCGGTCGGGTCGACGACGAGGGCGGCTGCCGCGCCCGCCGCGACGGGCTCCTGCTGGACGACGAGGGAGCGCATGCGCGTCGTGTCCGGCAGCACGTAGCGCAGATGGAGCCACAGGCTGTCCGCCAGCCCGTCCAGCGCGTCGCGCAGCGTGGTGTCCACGCGTGGCTGGCAGGCGTCCGCGACCTGCGCCCGCGTCCACGACCCGTCCAGGCGCGTATAGGTGCGCTCCATCACCGTCAGCAGCGCCTCCCAGCGCTCCACGACCTCGTCCGGCGGGTCTCCCCCCACACGGCTCCGCGCCCAGTGCGTCACCAGGCCGAGCAGCGCGGCATGGTAGGTCGCCTGGGCGCCACCGCCCGGGCCAGCGGGAAAGCCGCCCAGCAGGAGGCCGTCGGACGCCGCGGCGTCCCAGGTAAAGGCGTACGTCGCGCCGGGCGTGGAGAGGCTGGCCACGCGGGCGCGCCCCGCCCTCCCGTCGTCCGTCAGGGCAAGGCTGCGCACCTGGCCAATCAGCAAGGCCAGAATCCCTTCCAGCACGCCGGCGGCGATCGTCCCGTCGCGCACCCCCCGGTACGGCGAGTACCGCGAGAGGTTGTGGGCGCGGGCCTGCAGGGAGCGGCGGGGGTCTGTGCGGTCATAGGCCCCGCCGGAGAGCTGCACGTGGGCTTTGGCCCAGAGCGCGTCGTGCGCGTCACGGGGGATTCTGGTCGTCTCCGTCGTCATCGGTCCTTCTCCTTCCTCGTCTGCAATCGTCATCGCGTCGATCAACCCGTCCGTCTTCTCTTTAGACCTCGGGCGTGAGGACGGCGCGCGCATGCTCCAGGGCCGCGCGCACGAGCCCCTCGCCCTGAGGCACGAGCTCCAGGGCGCGCGTGACCAGCGCCGTCGCGTCCGTGCGCCAGGGGATGTCCGCGTCGGCGCGGGGATCGACGGGAGACGCCGCCTCCAGGGCCGGCGGAGCAGGCGTGGCGAAGAGGGACGCCGGCAGCGCCGCGGCGGCGCTCGCCCGGTCCACCTGCCGCGCCGCGTGGACGTCTCCTGCGCCCAGCTTTCCCGTCTCCGCCAGCGTCGTTGCCAGCGTCTCCTGCTCACCCACGCTCAGCACGGCCGCCTCCCTGGCCACGGCCGCGCGGATCGCGCCCCGGTCGAGGGCCTCCCGCAGCGGGGGGATCAGCCCATCGATGCGCCGCGCCGCGCGCAGCTCGGAGGCGGAGAACCCGCCCACGCGGCAGATGGCGCGGTCGTCCAGGCCGGCCCGCGTCGCTTCCTCGATAAAGGCCAGGCGCGTGCGCGGGTTGTCCCGGCGCAGGGCGTTGGCCTTGGCCCCGACCGCCAGCGGCGCGATGTGCCCTTCCGGCGCGACCACCGCCGGGATCGTCGTCAGGCCCGCTGCCCGCGCCGCGCGCACCCGGGAGCGCCCGTCGGCCACGGTGTACCCCGCGCCCCGGCGCACCAGGATGATCGGCTGCAGCACGCCCACCGCGCGGATGTCCTGCACCAGGGCCGGGCGCGGCGGGTCGCAGCCCAGCGCGTCGTCCGCCGGCAGCGCGTCCAGATCCACTTCTACCGCTTCCAGGGGCACCCGCGTCTCGGGGAGAAAGAGTTGCGCCGCCGGCGTCGCCGCGGCCGTGCTCGTCTTGCGCGTCGTCATCGTCGTCTCTGTCCTTTCGTCTTGTCCATCCCGTTTGAGGAGCGCCGTTCCGCCCTACGCCGTGACCGCGGCCGTCGGCAGCCCTGCCTTCGCCGCCGCCGCGGCCGCGCGCCCGTCGCCGCCCGCCACGACCACCAACCGGCTCGCCGGGAACGAGGCGAACAGCGCCGGCTCGTAGTCCGGCGTCACGCCGTCGGGTCTTCTCCAGGCGTCGTAGCGGAAGCTCGGCCGCGTCCGCGTCACCGCGCGTGGGTCGTCTCCGCCCCGCGGCGTCCCGCCCTCCACGTCCTCTCCCCACACGCCCGCGCAGCCGTCCGTCCCCGGCGCGTGCGTCCCCGTCGGACAGGGAAAGGGACCGTAGCGCGCCGCGTTGGCCACGCGCGCCCGCGCATGCACCAGCAGCAACCGGCTCGCCCCCGTCAGCGCCGCCGTACGGAGCGTCACCGGCAGCCGCCGCGAGAGCCCGAACCGCCGCACCTCCTCCACGAAATCCGCCACGTTGGGGTAGTGCTCCGCCCCCACCCAGTCGATCAGGTGCGTCACGCCGTCCTGAACCAGGGGCGTCACCCCCCGCGCACTCACGCGCAGGCCCGGCGGCAGCGCCGTCGGCGGGTCGATCAGGAACTCCTCCACGGGCGCGCCTTGCGGCCCCAGGCCGCACTCCCAGTACAAACCGCCGCGCACCCTCCGCCCGCAGCCCCGCTCCACGGGGAGGGCCACGCCTCCCGTGCTTGCCGTCGCCGTCATCCCTCGACCTCCTCGCGTCTCCGTCGCGCCGTCCGGCGCATCCTGCCCCTCGTCCCTGCACGCGGCCCCCGGCGGGGCTCCGCCGGGGGCCGCGTGCGACCGTTGGTTCCCTAGTGCGTGGGCCTGCGGGCGTGCGGTCGGGGCAGAGAGGCGCCCGCTCCCGGAGGTGGTTGGACGTGCGGGGTGTACAATACGACGAGGGTCCATACTGCTCGTTGGCGGATGTCGACCTACTTCTTTTTTAAGTGGCTGTGAGAGCAGGGCCTCGTCCGGTCAATGGGATGCGGTCCAGAGCGGAGGCATGGAGCATAATGACTTGTCACCTCATCGCGCTCTGCGTCGATGCGAACGACCCGCTCCGTCTCGCGCGCTTCTGGGCCGGCGTTCTGAACTGGGAGATAGCCGACGACCCTCCAGACGGCATGGCACTCCTGCCGAACGATGACACCGGGTTTCGAATCGAATTTTTCCCCACGCAGGAGCAGAAGGCCGGCCAGAACCAGATGCATTTCGATCTGACGAGCACGTCCCTCACAGACCAGCAGCAGACGGTGGCGCGAGCGCTCGGACTCGGCGCCCGGCATATCGACGTCGGTCAGCGTCCAGAGGACAAACATGTGGTGCTCGCGGACCCCGAAGGCAACGAGTTCTGCGTCATTGAGCCGGGCAACAACTTTCTCGCTGACTGCGGATTCATCGGGGCGCTTGCGTGCGAAGGGTCGCAGCGGGTCGGATACTTCTGGAGCGAAGCGCTGGGGTGGCCGTTGGTCTGGGATCAGGACCAAGAGACCGCGATTCGCTCACTGCGCGGCGGTCCAAAGATTACCTGGGGTGGTCCGCCACTGAGGCCTAAGACCGGGAAAAACCGGCTGCATTTCGACATCGCTCCACCCGCCCACGGTGAGCAGCGGGCCGAGGTCGACCGTCTCGTCTCCCTCGGGGCGACGCGCATCGACATCGGCCAGGGCGCGGTCAGCTGGGTGGTCATGGCCGATCCCGATGGCAATGAGTTCTGTGTGTTGACCCCGCGCTAGCGCGACCAGATCCCGGGTCGCCAGCGACCCGCGCCGTCACTCTGGGGGCGACTCAGTCACGTTCATGTCCGTCGCCGTTGGTTTCCCCCAGCGGTACGACGGCATCCTTGTGGTCGGGGCCCGCGAGAGCCTGACGGGGGCGCAACGCCGCCTCCCAGGGGCACGCCCGGCGGCGCCGAGCGCCGCCGGACCTGCGGACGCCTCCGTGGCCTAGTGGGTCACGCTGCATTTGAGTGGAATTGACGACGTTGCTGTCGCGACGGATGATAGACGAGCGGCCCACGTAGAAGCAGCACTTGGTCAACTCTCGTTATTTGCGGCGTGACCCACTAGTAGCAGTAGGACTCCTCGGCCAGGGCCGCGCCGCCCTCCTCTCCGCCCGCGGCCCAGCGCTCGCCCAGCGGCTGGCGCTCCAGGCCGACCTGCTCCCGCCACTGGGCGTTGAGCACGATGGCGATGGCCCGCGCCCCCGCCTCCGTCGCGTGATGGTGCTCCGTCCAGCGGCGCGTCTGCCCATCGGAGATCTGCCAGCGGCCGTTCCCGGCGTGATGGCGCGCCTCGTAGCGCTCGCGTTCGCGGAGGTAGGCCGTCCCCGTCCGCTCGCGCGGCGGCCCGCCGGCTTCGCGGGCGGCGCGGGCCGCGGGGTGCGCGCGGTCGTAGGCGGCGACGAGGCGGTCCGCGCAGGTCTCGCAGTAGGGCAGGCCGCTCTTGGTGGTGCGCGGGCGGTCCGTGGTGGGGCGACCGCAGGCATGGCAGAGGATCTCCGGCCGACCGGCGGCGCGGGCCAGGAGTTCGCGCTCCCGGTCATCGCCGACGCGGGGCGGGGTGAGCTGGGAGGCGCGGGGCTTGCGGGCGGTGCGCTCTTCGCGCGGGTACTCGAAGTCGTTCTCGGTCAACAGGACGCTCGTGCCAGGGAGTGCGCTCATGGGATGATCCTCCTTCTGGTGGTCCGACCGGGGGACCGCCCCCCCGCGCCGATGGCCACCCCGGGCGCGCGACGACGGCGCGTGAGGCAACATGGCGCCGCGCGCAGCGCGGGTCTTGGGGATGTTGCGTCCGTCGCCAGGCGGGGTGCGACGGTGAGACACGGCAGCAGGGGGGTCGTCCGCCCGGACTCCAGGAGAGGAGGGCGTCCGTGCGCCTCTCCCGGTGCGGAGCGCGTCCGGGGACGCCCGAGAACGCCCGCCCGCGCCCCGCCTCCCGCGCTCCATGGGCAACGGGGGGTGCGTCCGCCCGCCTCCGCCCTAGGGCCGGAGGACCGGGGCGTCAAGGGCTGCCGCCGCCAGGCGGTCCGCCGCCCGCCGCGGCGCGTCCGCCGCCGTGCGTGAGCGCGGGAACCGCGCCGCCGCCGCCGCCAGCGCGCCCAGGTCGGCGGCGTCCTCCAGCCAGCCGTCCGCCGGAACGCGGACGGGCACGCCCCGCCGCGCGAGGGCGTCCGCCAGGCGGCGTACCGCCTCCCGGCCGGGCGCGTCGTCGTCGAGGGCGAGCACGACGCCCGCCGGCGGCAGCGCCGCCCAAACGGCGGGCGGCAGCGCCGTGCCGCCCAGCGCCGCCAGCGGCGGCTCCTCCGCCAGGACGGCCTGGGCCGCCAGCACGTCGGCCGGCCCTTCGAGCAGGACGAGCGGCCGGCCCGTGGCCCAGGCGCGGGCCAGGGCGTCCCCCGGCCAGAGGCCGGAGGGCCGGCCGGGCAGTTTGCGGTGCGCCCGCGCGCCGCCCCGCCCTCCCGCCGCGCAGAGGCGGCCCAGCGCGCTGACCACCCTGCCGCCGGCGTCGTGCAGCGGGTAGACGAGGCGGCCGGGGTCATGAGGCCGGTCGCCGGGCCAGCGCCCCGGCGGCGCGTAGCCCGCGCCGCGCGCCACCGCCAGAGCGGGATCGAGGCCGCGGCTCCGCAGGGAGGCCGCCCCCGCCGAGCGCCGATCACGCAGGGCGTCGACGAAGGTGGGGAGGTCGTCCAGGAACGCGGCGGCGGCGTGGTCCAGGCGTGCCCGGCGCTCGCGCTCACGGGCCGCGAGCGCGGGAGCTGGGCGGGGGCGGGAGAGCACCGCACCGCGTCGATCAGAGGGGGCGTCCGGCCAATCCGGGGACGTGAAGGGCGGGTCCCGGGACAGGCGGCCGCCCGCGCCGCAGCAGTGGCAATAGTAGAGGCCGCTGGCCGGATCGACGGAGAGCGAGCGCTGGTGATCGCCGCCGTGCAGCGGACAGCGGTAGCGCAGCCGGCCGCCGCTGGTGCGCGGCGGTCCGGCCCCTTGGAGGTCCGCGGGCGTCAGCAGCCTGAGTGAGGGAGGCGCTGCAAAAGACATGATCCGTGAAGTCTCCTTCTCGTGCAAGGGAGAACGATCGTGCGAGGGGGACGGCCTCGCACACCACTGTACGTGGACAGGAAGTGGACGACGTCGTTCAGGGGTGGGGCGACGCCGGAAGGCGGCCCGCCCGGCACGGGACGACCTCGTCGGCCAGGCAGGCCTCGCAGGAGAAAACGAACGACTCCGGGTCGCTATCGACGAACTCGTCGTCCTCATAACTCGGCCACGGGAGAGGGGGGGCACCTGAGCCACGGTCCGGGCTGCTCGTGACACGGCAGGAGCGGTGCTCGCTGTAGGCCACGCGCAGCGCGGCGAACCCACAGTGGGGGCAGACCCAACCCGTGCCGTCCTCCCCGCCGGCCATCGGAGAAGCGGGCGGTCCGGCGGTCGCCGCCGCGCCCAAGGAGACCGGGGCGAAGGGCGTCATGTCGCCCGCAGTATGGTGCATGCGCACCGTTTTTTCGTTCTCGTTGTCGTTCATCGATTTCCTCCGAAATACGGGAGTCTACGCCGCCGCGGACACGTTGCATTTCATCTCCTGACGGGGCCAACAGACCATCATGCGTCGTGCTCTTTCTCGTGAGAGGGACGTGAGCAGCAGGACGCTGCGTGGTTCAGGTGCGGCGCCGGCTGTCCTGCCGGCCCGCCGCCCGGTAGCTCCGCGCGTAGGCCGTGAGACGACGGGCCGCCTCATCGATCAGGGACAGGTACGTCTCCGGGTCCAGCGCGTCCTGCCCCTCGACCGCGACGCTCGTCGCGCCGAGAGGATCAATCGGCGTGAACACGGCGACGACCGTGACGTCGCTGAGGATGCGGCGCCCGGGAGACGGCGCGGGGGCAATGGACATGATGCACCATCCTTTCAAGGGAGAACGCGGGCGGCAGGGGCCGCCGCGACGAGGGAGGGGAGCGCCGCATCGGCGCGGCGCTCCCGGCAAGAGACAGCAAGACCCTGGGCGGTGAGGCAGGATGCCCTGCCGCGTCCCGGGGCGTGATCCCTTGCGTCCTAGAACGGCACGTCGTCGACCGGGATCGCCTCCATGATCGGCTCGTCCGTCCCCGCGCCGCCCTCCGCCGCCCGCCGATCGAGCAGGCGCACCTCCCGCCCCGTCAGGTCCGGGCTCACCCGCTCCCTGCCCTCGCGGTCCGTGTACGTCCGCAGGCTCAGCGCCCCCTCCAGGTACACCGCCGAGCCCCGGCGCAGGTACGCCGCGCAGGTCTCCGCCAGCCGTCCGTAGGCCGTGGCCGTGTACCAGGTCGTGTGGTCCTCCCCGCGCACGCGCTCGCTCACCGCCACGCGGAAGCGCACGGAGGGATCGCCCGAAGGCAGGGTGCGCGTCTCCGGGTCCGCGCCCAGATGTCCGATCACAGTCAGCTTGCTGTAGGACGTGGCCATGGTGTCTCTCCTTCGCCCCGGGGGGACGTCATCCGCGGTGCGCCGTCCTCGTGACGGCGATCACGCCCTCTCCTTTGCACGCGGAGGGAGCGCCGCGCGCTCCTCCGTGTGCGACATCGGTCCTCTGCCTCGCCGGGAGCGGGTCCTCGGGGGACAATCGATGACCTCAGGGCAGCGCACGACGCCGTGGCGGCAGAGGCCGCGTGTCTCCACCTCGCCCTCGCCCTGATGTGGGCCGAGCGCGAGGCCGCCCTTGCCGCCGTGGACCGCCACCGAACACAGGTCTCCGTCCTGAACCAGGCCTGTGCCGTCGCCGAGGAGGCATGGTAAAGAGAAAAGGCTCTCTCCACGCTGCGTGAACGGGAGGCCGTGCGGCTCCAGGCAGCGCTGGCGGGCCGGGCGCCGGTGAGCGTGTCCGACGACGAGGAACGGGTGCTGATCCCCGTCGGCGTCCTGACGCTGCTCCTGGAGCAGGCGGCGCAGACCGAGATCTTGCGGCGCAAGTACCAGCGGCAACAAGCGTTGCTGCAAGACAAGAGGGTCAAGCCGGGCGAGAAGGTCGTGGCCGCGGCGGTGGGGGACTTGGCGGGGCCGGGAAGCCGCTGGTGTCAGCGATGGAGAAACGGTGCATCTCAGCCGATTCGAGTGCGACCACCTGGGCCTGACGCGGGCGCCGCTGGCACGCGACGACGACGCGCTGATCCTGAGCGCGGACCCGCGTCGCCGCCGTTCTGGTACAACAGGTCCGCCTTGAGAGGCATGGGCGCCCCATGGCCCAACGAATCGTTGGAGTGGGCTGATGAGGTGTGATCCTCTGTCCTCGTTTTACGCGTATCCTGACTGTACCGCGATGACAGGGAGGAAACAGGGAACGTCGTGCTATGCTGCGCTAGAGATCGAGCCCGTCAGGAGCCGTTGTGATGATCAGGTCCACCCCATGACTGCTGACCCCGCACCCACGTCGCCGCGCATCGTCTGGCGGCCGTCTCCGTCTACCTCCATCATCGAAGCGCGCGTGGTCGACCTGACGCCGGGAAGCGTCCTGAACGGCGTCTACGTCGGCTATGTGGCGCGCGACGTCGGCGACATCTGGCGGGGCTACCTGGGCATCGACTTCGTGCCAGTGGGCGTGGGGGAGCGGGAAGCGCTGCAGGAGATGATTGAGGAGCGGGCGTGGGACCTCATGCGGGCGGGCGCGCTGACGCGGAGAGGAGAGGGTGATGCCACGGAAGAACGCTGAGATCATTCCTGAGGGCTATCACGCTCTGCTTAGCGTGCTCAAGGAGCGCGTTCGCGCGGCGCAGATCCGCGCGGCTCTCTCCGTTAATCAAGAACTTATCCTGCTCTACTGGCACATTGGTCATGACATTCGGGTTCAACAGGAGGCGCTTGGCTGGGGCACGCAGATCGCTGACCGCTTCGCGGCTGACCTGCGTCACGCCTTCCCGGGCATGAAAGGCTTCTCGCGGCGCAACGTGCTCTACATGCGTGCCTTTGCCGAGGCGTATCCTGACGAGCACGTCGTGCAGCAGGTTGTCGCACGCATTCCCTGGGGGCACACGGTGCGCCTTCTCGATGCGGTCAAGGATGCCGATGAGCGGCTCTGGTATGTGCATCAGATCTCCGCACACGGCTGGAGCCGCGCAACGTTGGCTCATCATATCGATGTCGATCTCTATCATCGTCAGGGGCAGGCGCCGACGAACTTCGCCCAGACGCTCTCGGCGCCGCGGTCAGACCTCGCGCAGCAGATACTGAAAGACCCGTACAACTTCGACGTGCGCCGTTCAACGGCATAGTGTATCCCTTTCTGAGAGAGGAGGAACTCGGAGGAATGTTCCTGGGCCACCGCACCTACC
>JAABUX010002581.1_pt1 | contig 25396 bp, 30 predicted proteins | sample 5561851 | NCBI WGS metagenome assembly JAABUX01 (sample SAMN10711883, study PRJNA513361) | rock metagenome | isolation source: Antarctica rocks | place: Antarctica: Victoria Land, Richard Nunatak red sandstone | collected 2016-01-03 | reverse complement strand
CGCCACGCCTTCACCCACTTTGAACTCCACCTCCAAGTCTACGCCGCCCACCTCCCCCAAATCGACGCCGAAGGCATTCTCCGCCTCAAACACGCCCTAGCCGCCGAAGCCATCCCCACCGTCATGCGACGCTGTATCGAAATAGTCCAAGAAACATCCGCGCCCTTTACTCTCCGTTAACTCATCCCCGCCATAATCCCTTCAGCCCAGCAAAACGGGGGCGTGTTCCACGTAGACGCAAGAAGGCACCCCCTACCATGTCGCTCAACTCTGTCATCACCAACATTTCCGCTCAGGTCGCGCTTCATTCTCTGAACTCGACTAACTCGCAGCTTCAAGCGACCCAGAAGCGCATCAGCACCGGCTACCGCGTGGCGGACGCCACCGATGACGGCGCCGCCTTCGCGGTCGCCCAGCGGGTCCGCGCGGACACCGGCGCCCTGACCACGGTCAACCAGCAGCTCGGCAACGCGTCGGGTCTCGCGCAGACCGCGCTCGCCGGCCTGACCTCGGTCTCGAACAACGTCAGCAGCGCCAAGAGCCTCTTGGCTCAAATCGGCAACAGCACCAACTCGTCGGACCAGATCAACCAGTACATCACGTCGTTCAAAGCGCTGGTGTCTCAGGTCGCCAACACCGTCGACGGCTCCACCTACAACGGCCAAACGCTCCTCGGCTCCACCGATGGGTCCGTGACCGCCGCCAACAAGAGTGTCATCAGCAGCGAAACCGGCTCCTCGCTGACGCTGAACAAGGAAGACGCCAGCACGCTGGCCAACGCTTTGGCCAACCTCATCGGGCTGACCTTCTCTCGCAGCACCTCCGGCGTCGATACCTTTACCGGCACCTCCAACGGCGGCAACTCGGCCGCCGCCAGCGCGGCCCAGACGGCCGCCGTGGCCTCGCTCGGCAGCAGCGGCGGCCTTTCGACGATCCAGACCAACGTCGCCAACTCGCTCAACCAGACCAGCGCCGACTCCAACCTGCTCAACGCGACGATCTCCTTCAACAGCTCGAAGATCGATGCGCTGAACGCAGGCTTGGGCGCCCTGGTCGACGCCGATCTCTCCAAGGAGTCGGCGAACCTCCAGTCGCTGCAGATCCGTCAGCAGCTGGGAACGCAGGCACTCTCGCTTGCCAACCAGTCGCCGCAGTCCCTGCTCAGCCTCTTCAAGTAATCCACTCGGGCGGCGGGCTCGTCCCGCCGCTTCCTTCTCGACCAGAAGCAATAGGCTGAGAGAATGTCCAATCTCGTTCTGGAACTGCGGCAAGGGGAGACGATGATCATCAACGGAGCCCCCATCCGCTTTCGCACAAAAGCCCGAATCGAACTCACCGCCCACGCCAGGTTCCTCTTCGGCAAGCAGATTATGACCCCCGAAGCGGCCGACACCCCGGCGCGGCGCCTCTATTTCGCCCTTCAGGCCGCCTACATCGGCACCGACGAAGAGCGCGAACAAGGCCTACAAACCGCCCGTGCCCTCACCGCCGCCTTCAAGGAAGCCACCACATCGGCCCTGGCACGCGACATTCTCGATCGCGCCCTCGCCGCCGCCGAAGCCGATGAGTGCTACACAGCCCTCAAGCTCGCCCGCCGAATCATCCGCCACGAGGACACCGTCCTCGGTCGCGGCATCGCGACCCCAGAGGAGTCTCCTTCATGCAGCGCATGAACGCCGCCCGCGCTTACCAAGCCCGCTCCGCCGACCGTAACCTGCGCGATCAGGAAGCCGATATCTTCCGCCGCGCGACCGCCGCCATGCGCCTCGCCCAAACTGGCTCCGAACTCGACCAGGCCCGGGCCGTCGCCGACAACCGCCTGCTCTGGAACACCGTCCTGATCACCCTGAAGGACCCGGAAAACGCCCTCCCGGCCGAACTCCGCGGCTCCATCATCTCCATCGGAATGGTCGTCGAACGCGAACTCAACGCATCCAAGCCTGACCTGTCCTTCGTCATCGGCATTAACGAACAGATCACCGCCGGCCTCATCGGCGCCTAACCCCGCTCCCCACCCTCTCCCTTCCGGAGAGGGTCGGGCCGCGGATCCACATCACGAATCATACGACACGAGAACGTCCACGGGCACGTCAAGCCGCGCCCGCCCACGCAGGAACGCAAGCTCGATCAGCGCAGCCCCGGCCGGAACCTCCGCCCCAACCTGCCGCAGTAGCGCGATCCCCGCCTGCATCGTCCCGCCCGTCGCCAGCAGATCGTCCAGGATCAACACCCGCGCCCCTGGCTCGATCGCATCGGCCTGGATCTCGATCCGGTCCTGCCCATACTCGAGCGCATAATCCAACCCGACCACCGCCCCGGGCAACTTGCCGCGCTTGCGCAGCATCACGAACCCGCACCCGAGCTTCAGCGCCAGCGGCGCCGCGATCAGGAACCCCCGCGACTCGATCCCCGCCAGCAGCGTCGGCCGATGCACCGCCGCCATATCAGCCATCCGGTCCATCGCCGTCTGCCAGGCTAACGGATGCCGCAACAGCGTCGAAATATCGTAGAACAGGATGCCCGGCTTGGGAAAATCCGGCACGCCCCGAATATGCTCTTTGAGATCCATCACCATCGCCCGAACGAACGCGCCGCTCTATCGCGTGACGGCCCGGGCGGCAACCGAGACGCCCCATCCATGTCCAGACCCGTCATCGCCACCATGGCCGGGATCGCCTTCGTCCTGATCTACATTCTCGCCGCCATCACCCTGCCCGAACGCATCCCCGCCATGCCCTGGCCGGTCGAAGCCGCCTACTGGTGCGCCGCCGGGCTCCTCTGGGTGCTTCCGATCCGCTGGCTCATGCTCTGGTCCGTCGGCAAGCGCTGATCCGCCTTCACGGATCTGACGCCAAACGGCAACAATCCTGTTATCACCGCGGCGTAAGCGCGCCCTACCGCCAGCGATAAGGGAACCCCATGCACCGCCGCGATCTCCTGGCCGCCGCCGCCCTCCTCGCCGCCGCCCCGCTCCGGGCCCAAACCAGCGCCCGCACCAAGGCCACATTCTGGCACGCCATGAGCGGCGCCCTCGGCGACCAGCTCAACAATCTCGTCGCCCAATTCAACGCCAGCCAGCCCGGCGCCGAAATCGTCCCCATCTTCAAGGGCACCTACCCCGAGACCCTCACCGCCGCCATCGCCGCCTGGCGCGCCGGCCAAGCCCCCCACCTCGTCCAGATGTTCGAAGTCGGCACCGGCTCCATGCTCGCCGCCGGCCCCGCCGTCAAACAACTCTGGCAACTCCTCCAGGAAACCGGTGTCACCCTCGACCCCGACGCCTACATCCCCGCCGTCCGCGGCTACTACAGCCTGCCCGACGGCCGCCTCGCCTCCGCCCCCTTCAACTCCAGCACCTCCGTCCTCTGGATCAACGCCGACGCCTTCGACAAAGCCGGCCTCGACCCCGCCCGCCCCCCCGCCACCTGGCCCGACCTCATCCGAGCCGCCCAAACCCTCCAATCCAAAGCCGCCGCCCCCATCCCCTGCACCAGCGCCTGGTTCACCTGGATCCAGCTCGAACAATTCGCCGCCATGCACGACCTCTCCTACGCGACCAGGTCCAACGGCTTCGAAGGCCTCGACACCCAGCTCCAGATCAACACACCCCCCTTCGTCGCCCAGCTCACCCGCCTGCTCGATCTCTCCAAGGACGGCCTCTTCAAATACACCGGCCGCGACAGCGCCCCCGAGCCGCTCTTCACTGCCGGGCAAGCCGCCATCTTCTTCACCTCCTCCGGCTACCGCGGCCAGCTCGCCAAGGACGCCAAGTTCAAGTGGCGCGAAGCCTTCCTCCCCTACGACCCCGACCTCGTCAAACAGCCCATCAACTCCATCATCGGCGGCGCCAGCCTCTGGACCATGACCGCCCCCAACCGCACCCCCGACGAATACAAAGCCGTCGCCCAATTCCTCAAATTCATCGCCGAACCCGCCCAAGCCGCCCACTGGAGCCAAGCCACAGGCTACGTCCCCGTCACCAACACCGGCTTCAAGACCATGCAAGCCGACCATTTCTTCGACGCCAACCCCGGTGCCGACATCCCCATCGAGCAACTCCAACGCGGCACCGTCACCGCCAACAGCAAGGGCTTCCGCCTCGGCCGCATGGCCGAACTGCGCACCATCCAATACGAAGAAATCGAAAAGGCCTTCCAAGGCCAACAAACCGCCCAGCAAGCACTCGACAACGCCGTCACCCGCGGCGACAAAGTCCTGCGCGACTTCGAACGCGCCAATAAAGCCTAACGCCCAACTTGGACCGCCGCACCATCTTCCCCGGCCAGTTGCTACCCCTGCTCCTCGTCGCCCCGCAACTGGCCCTCACCGCGATCTTCTTTCTCTGGCCCGCCGGCCAAGCCCTTTGGTTCAGCACCCAGCGCCAGGACGCCTTCGGACTGCGCACCCAATTCGTCGGCCTCGACAACTTCGCCGACCTCGCCACCGACCCGCTCTACCGCGACACCATCCTGCGCACCGCCCTGTTCTGCGCCCTCGTCGCCGCCCTCGCCATGGCCACAGCCCTCCTTTTCGCCGTCTTCGCCGACCGCGAAATCCGCTTCCGCACCCTCTACCGAACCCTCCTCGTCTGGCCCTACGCCGTCGCCCCCGCCGTCGCCGCGGTGCTCTGGCTGCTCCTGCTCCACCCCCAGATCGGCCTGCTCGGCGCCTGGCTCAACCGCCACGGCATCGTCTGGGACTACAAGCTCCGCGACGGCCAGGCGCTCGCCGTCGTCGTCCTCGCCAGCGCCTGGAAACAAGTCAGCTACAACGTCATCTTCTTCCTCGCCGGGCTCCAATCCATCCCCCGCGCCATCGTCGAAGCCGCCCGCATCGACGGCGCCAGCGCGCTCCACCGCTTCCGCACCATCACCCTGCCGCTCCTCGCGCCGACGATCCTCTTCCTCCTCGTCGTCAACCTCGTCTACGCCGCCTTCGACACCTTCGGCACCATCCAAGCCCTCACCGCCGGCGGACCCGGCCAAGCCACCCAAACCCTCATCGTCAAAGTTTACCGCGACGGCATCGTCAACCTCGACCTCGGCTCCTCGTCGGCCCAATCCGTCATCCTCATGGCCGCCGTGATCCTGCTCACCGCCCTGCAATTCCGTTTCCTCGGCCGGCGTAACCTCGACTGAAATGCGAACAGACTGGCTCGCCCACACCATCCTGATCCTCGGTGCGGCCCTGTTCGCGTTCCCGCTCTGGCTCGCCTTCGCCGCCTCTACCCAGCCTGCCGCCGCCATCGCCCGTGGCGACCTCTCTCTCCTTCCCGACCCCGCCGGCCTCGCGGTGTACGCCCACCTCCTCGCTGACCCGACCAACCCCGTCCGCCGCATGCTCCTCGTCTCGTTCGCCATGGCCGCCACCATCGCGCTCGGCAAGATCGTCATTTCCATCCTCTCCGCCTACGCGATCGCCTTCTTCCGCTTCCCATGTCGAAAACTCGCCTTCTGGACCATCTTCCTCACCCTCATGCTCCCGGTCGAGGTCCGCATCATCCCCACCTACTCCGTCGTCGCCGGCCTCGGCCTGATCAACAGCTTCACCGGCCTGACCATGCCCCTCATCGCCTCGGCCACCGCCACCCTCCTCTTCCGCCAAGTCTTCCTCGCCATCCCGGACGAACTCGTCGAAGCCGCTCGCATGGACGGCGCCGGCCCCTGGCGCTTCCTGCGCGACATCCTGTTGCCGGTCTCCGCCGCCAACGTCGCCGCCCTCTTCGTCATCCTCTTCGTCTACGGCTGGAACCAGTATCTCTGGCCCCTCCTCGTCGCCACCGATCCCCGCCTCGACACCATCGTCATCGGCATCGTCAAAATGATCGGCGCCGAAACCGCCGTCGAATGGAACCAGGTCATGGCCACCGCCATCCTCGCCCTCCTCCCCCCGGTCGCCATCGTCCTGCTCATGCAGCGCTGGTTCGTCAAAGGATTGGCGGAGGCCGACAAATAATGGCCACCCTCACCCTGAAAGCCCTCAGCAAAGACTTCGCCCAAACGAAAATCCTACGCGGCATTGACCTCACCGTCGCCGACGGCGAAATGCTCGTCATCGTCGGCGCCAGCGGCTGCGGCAAGAGCACCCTGCTCCGCCTCGTCGCCGGGCTCGAGACGCCCACGTCGGGCCGCATCCTCCTCGACGGCCAGGACGTCACCCATCGCGACCCGGCCGACCGCGACATCGCCATGGTCTTCCAGAATTACGCCCTCTACCCCCACATGACCGTCTTCGAGAACATGGCCTATGGCCTGCGCATCCGCCGCATGCCCCGCCGCAACATCGCCGCCCGCGTCGAGGAAGCCGCCACCCTTCTCGGCATCGAAGCCCTCCTCGCCCGCCGCCCCCGCCAACTCAGCGGCGGCCAGCGCCAACGCGTCGCCATGGGCCGCGCCATCGTCCGCCAGCCCAAGCTCTTCCTCTTCGACGAACCCCTCTCCAACCTCGACGCCAAGCTCCGCGTCCAGATGCGCGCCGAGATCCGCCGCCTCCAGCGCCGTCTCCGCGTCACCAGCCTCTACGTCACCCACGACCAGGTCGAGGCCATGACCCTCGGCGACCGCCTCCTCGTCCTTCACCAAGGCCGCCCCGTCCAGCTCGCCCCCCCGATGCACGTCTGGCAACACCCCGCCGACACCTACGTCGCCGGCTTCATCGGCGCCCCCGCCATGAATCTCATCCCCGCCATCATCGACGCCCAAGGCCACACCGCCCACCTAACCGACAGTCACCCCATCCCCCTCCCCGACCGCTACGCCTCCGGCCCCGTCACGATCGGCATCCGCCCCGAACACCTGACACCCGACCCCGCCGGCATCCCGCTCGCCGTCGACCTCGTCGAACCCCTCGGCTCCGAAACCCTCGTCCACGCCCGCATGCCCGACGGCACGATCGTCCTGGTCAAGCTCCCCGGCGCCCCCCCCATCGGCGACACCATCGCAGCCCAACCCGACCCGGCCATGCTCCACGTCTTCGCCCGCGCCACCGGCGCCCGCATCGAACCGCTCTGAAAAGGGGAAATCTGGTCGTGGGCGCAGTCTGCTGCGAACTGGTTCCGAAAACCCTCTTTGGTCGGAGTCGAAAATTCTAATTCCCTGCTCCGCCCCATCAACCGGCGGCACGATCGTGAAAGTCGGCCGCAGCCTGATGCACCCGGGCCAACGCCAGTCTCTGCGCTCGTGCGTCGTCGGGATCATCGAGATCGGGCCGACGCCCCTCAGCATAGCGGAACAGAACAGCCGGCCGAGCACCATCTGGCAGGATGGCGACGGTGAAGAGCGCTTCCTCGCAGGTCGGCACCGCCGCTGAGACCGGAACACCACGGGCATCGAGGTAGGCGAGAAAAGCGGTTTCTGCGGCAACGTCCGCCGGCCCCCGGGCACGATGACCGGACAGTCGCAAGACGAAGCGACTGCCGGTGTCCGTGGTCACTCCGTAGATGTCGTTAAAGCCGCGGTTGAGCAGAATAGAGGTTACGGGCTTAAGACCGTACTGCTCGGCGACGAGGACCGCGACGGTTTCAGCCGTCGCGGTCCTCGTATGTGACTGGCATGACGGTTAGCCGAGAACTGTCGGGCGACATGAACCTATTTTGGCTGCAAGCGACTGGATCGCAATGAGGCGACAGCAACGGCAGCTCCCAGGCGTAACGAATGTCCGCTCTCTGCGGACGCCTCCTCCACACCTGCCAGTCCGGTTCCGGCCAGATTTGCCGATCCTCACCAGCGGCTGGAGGTTTTGTGCGCTTGTCTCGACTAATCGGACGCGAACAGTCCGGCGTGGTCCGTGCCGCGGACGAACCGGAGGAAGTCGGAGATATCGGCGGTCAGCAGCAGAACGTGCCGGCGCATCAGTTCGCTGGCGCGTGCCGCGTCCCGCCCGAGGATCGCGTCGAGTATGGCGGCGTGCTCTGGGTGAGAGGCCGGCATGCGGCCCGGCTGAAACGTAATGGCGCGACGATAAGGCGCTGTCTTCAACGACAGCCGCCTCAGCGCATCCTGCAGGATATCGTTGCCACTGGCCGCGGCGATCGCGTCGTGGAACTGCAGGTTGGCGTTATAGAACGCCTCACAGTCGCCGGTCACGACCGCCTGGCCGCAAGCCTCATGCGCGCGATCAAGCGTGGCGCGGCCGTCTTCGGTAACTCGTCGGGCGGCCTGCGCGGCGGCAAGCGCCTCCAGCTCGGCAACCACCGTCATCCCGTCCAGCAGGTCGGCCACCGAGAGCTGCGCGACCTGCAGCCCTTGGCGGCCGCGGGCGACGGCGAGGCCGCTGGCCTGCAGACGCTGCAGCGCCTCGCGAACCGGCGTGCGGGACACGCCATAGGTCTTGCTCAGCTCCCGTTCGTCGAGCCGATCGCCGGGGCGCACGCGGCCCTGCAGGATGTCGGCCTCGAGCCGCGCCGCGGTGCCCCGCTCGAACTCGGAAAGGCCGACCATCGCGAGCAGCTCGCGCGCCCGGTCGCGGTCGGCGGTGCTGGGGCGGCGCAGGATGCGGACCGGGAAAAGGACGTTGTCGAGCGCGGTCTTCCAGGGCAGGAGCGTCGCGTCCTGGAAAATGATGCCAATATCCCCACGGGGCCCCGCCACTGGGCTGCCATGAAACGCGATGGAGCCTGATGTCGGTCGCTCCAGCCCGGCGATCATCATCAGCAGCGTGCTCTTGCCGCAGCCGCTGGGGCCGAGCAGGGAGACGAACTCGCCTTTGCGGACTTCGAGATTGGCGGCGAGGGCGTGCACCGGCCCCCGCCGCCCGCCATAGGTCTTGTCCACCGCCGCAAGTTGGAGCAGCGGGGGCGGGGATCGGGCCTGCCGGCACGAACCCGTCCGCCATCAGACCAGAAACTTAGGGTATGGCGCGGCGCTCGCCTCGGCGCGCGCGAGGTCCTCGGGGCTGAGTTTGACGGTGCCGACGAACTGGTTGGTGAACAGAGCGGCCGGGTCAGGCGCCTTTGCCTTGTCGCCGGCGGCGTATTTCACGACCGTCGTGATCATGGCGCCGACCTTGACCGGGTCGGCCCAGCCGAGGCCGTGCTCCTTCACCTCGGGGACCATGTTGGTGAGGTTGGTGAGGCCGATGCCGATGCGGGCGTATTGCTTGCCGGTGGAGCTGAGCGCGACCTCGCTGTTGGCCTTGAGGAAGATGTCCACGGCCTCGTCGAAATTGGTCATGGTGAACTTGATCGCCTCCATCACGCCGGCGACGAACGCGGCGCAAAGCACGGCGTCCTTGAGCCTGGCCGGCTGCGTGGTGAGCGACTGGCCGTAGAAATCGAGCCCGACGTCGCGACAGAGCATGAAGCGCAGCGTGACGCCGAGCGGGGCGAGCGACGGCAGGGTCGAGGTGGCGAAGGTGGAGATGGCGTCCACCTGCTTGCCGATCAGCGAGCGTTCGCGCACCTTGGCGTCGATTTGCACCAGGTCGACCTTGGAAGGGTCGAAGCCGGCCGTTGCTGCATAGAGCGGTAGGAACGGGTATTCGCCGGAGCCGACGCTGGCGCCGAGCTTGTGACCTTCGAGATCCTTGGGCGTCTTGATCGGCGAGGATGCGAGCACCGCAATGCCCATCAACGCGTCATAATTGATCTGGCCGATGCAGGTGATGGGCAAGCTGCGTGCAGCCTGGATGATGACGGTGGGGGTGGCCGCCATGCCGAAATCGAACGTGCCCGCGGCGACGGCCTGGGCCGCGGTGCCGGAGCCGGAGCCGCGGGCCACGCTGACGTCCAGCCCGTGCTGCTTCCAAAATCCCTGGTCGCGCGCGACATAGGCGAACAGGTTCGGACCTTCCGGGATCCAGGATGTGGTGAAGCTCAATCTCGGTCTGCCGGGCCAGGTGGCGCTGGTCTCCGACGGCGCGGTCGCCTCGCTTTACCACGTCTGCCACACGCTACTCGGACCCGGCGACGAGCTGCTGACGACGGATCCGACCTGGAACTGGCCGATGGTGTTCGCGCGCTCGGTCGGCGCGTCGGTCCGGCAGATCCCGATCTATGGCGCCGAACACCGCTATCGGCTCGATCCCGCGCGATTGGCTGAGGCGATTGGACCGAGGACGAAGCTGGTCTATCTGGTCGATCCCAACAATCCGCTTGGGACCGCCTGCACCGAAGGCGAGGTCGCAGGGATCGTGGACGTGGTGCGGCGTTCGGGCGCCTGGCTCGTGCACGACTGCACGTATCGGCACTTCGCCTACGAGCACCACCTCGCCGCGCGGCTGATGCCGGAGCGGACGATTACGATCTACAGCTTCTCGAAGTGGCTCGGGCTGGCCGGATTGAGGATCGGGGCGATGGTGGTCGATCCCGACCTGGCCGAGCTTCTGGCCGCCGCGCCGCCGAACAATCTGGGGTCGAGCATTGGGGAAGTGCCGCGCCGCTCGATCGAGGTGGTGGCCTGGACGAACGAGGAGGGCTGCCGGTTCTCGCCGGGGATGACCGGGTCGGAGCTCTATGCCGGCGCGAAACGGCTGGAGGACTTGGCCGGGCTGTGCGACGCCGCGGGCGAGATGTTCGGCGACGCGATCGGCAAGGTACTGGCGGCGGACCGGGACGTGCCGCTTCGGCCGCTCGGCCGGGCCGCCGCCGCGCTTGTAGAGCCGCATATCGAGCAAGGCCCGGTGCTGGAGCGCGCCGGGATCCCGGTCGGGGTCGTCTCGGGCATCCAGGGCACGCGCCGCTACCGGGTGCAGGTGAGCGGTCAGGCGTCCCATGCCGGCACCGCCGAACGGGCGGAGCGGCGGGACGCGCTGATGGCCGCCGTCCGCATGGTCGCCGCGATCGACCGGGCGGCGCGCGACCCGACGGACATCAAACTGACCGTCGGGCTATTCCAGGTCACGCCGAACGCGCCCTCGGTCGTCCCGGAGCAGGTCCTGTTCTCCATCGATCTGCGCCATCCTGAGGACGCCGTCGTGGACCGTATCGACGCCGCCATCCGCCACATCGTGGCCGCCGAAGCACCGCCCTGCGAAGCCGTGCTGCGGCAGATCCAGCGCAACCCGACGGTCACCTTCTCGCCCGCTATCCGGTCTTTGATTGGGGAGACGGCAGGCGCGCTGGAGATTGGCTGTCGCGAGCTCGCCTCCGCCGCAGGGCACGATGCGCGTTCGCTGAACGAATTCTGCCCGACCGGCATGATCTTCGTCCCATGCCGGGACGGACTCAGCCATCACCCGGCCGAGTGGGCGGAGCCGGGCGATCTCGCGGCGGGTGCCCGAGTGCTCACGGACGTGATTTGGGAGCTCGCCAAGGATGGTCGGGCGTGATTTGTGGAAGCCAGAGTGCGTTCGTCTAGTGTGGGTCAGGCGGCGACGGCAGCACGCGGCGGAGCGCGAAACCGATGGCGATGAGATCGGGGATCACCACGCGTGTGAACAGCTGCAGTATGTCCCGCATCGCGGCGGCTCCATCGGGAGGTGGCCCGTTGGCGGGAAGCAAGGCCTCGCCCTCAGCCACAGCGCAGATGCTGGCGCGAGCCGACCGGAGCGCCGCCGGGTCGTAGAGCGGAGAAAGCCAGTCCGGCAACGCGTCGATCACCCCTGGCCACGGCGCAAGAGCGAGATAGAGGCTCGGAATCACGCCGGCGGCATCGTGCCGTGCAGCGAGCGTGCGAATGCGGGCGGCGAGGCCGTCCTCGAGATCGTCGATCCGCGGCAGCGGATCGAGCGTCCATGCTGCATGGACGGCCGCCGAGGCGGCCTGTAGGCGGGTCGCCGGCCGGTCGGGGTATTCGAGCCGAAGCCGCAGCCCGGTCAGGGCGAGAATGTTGGTGAGATTGCCACGAATGTAGGCCTCGTTCAACGCGATGAGCTGACGGAGATCGAGGCCCGTGACGCCAGCGTCGCGCCATGCGAGGGCGCCGGGCGCCGGGAGGTGCGGCAGTATGATGGAAGAGGCAAGGAGCTCGCGCGCGGTATCCATCGACGCCGAGCCGACCACCGGGGCGGTCGCCGTCCACGCCCAGGGTAGGATGTCGGGCAGGGCCGCCAAATGCCGCCAGATCAGGTTTACGACCGGGATGCCGGACACCTCGCGGATTTCCCGGTAGATTGCCGCGATGTGCGGCGGCGCCCCTTGTTCCACGATTTGCGGGAAGGTCGTCATCGGTCCGTTACTCTCCATTTACTGATCGCTCGATGCGTCCTGAGTCACGGCCGCATCGGCCGCGTTGCAGGCCGATCGTTAGTATCACGCGCGGTCGGCGATCGGCATACCTGAGGACGAGAGCGTTCTGCCGCGGTCGCGTCGCTCGGACGGGCGAGCAACGGACCTCACCATTATTTCGATAATGGCCTAATAATAGCTCGCGGCGCTCAGCCACGATGGCAGCTTTCGGTGTTTTCCGCTCGAAGCTCTCCAGTCTGGTTTCGGCCAATTTCATTGCTAAGTCGGCTAAGCAGACCACAGTCTTCACTCCGACTTGGCATCAAAGCCAATGAGGCGCACCCTTCACTTCGTCCTGGGAGGAAGCGATGCCTCGTCGAACCATGTTCGACAAGATTTGGCAGCAACACGAGATTGCAGATCTTGGCGAGAGTTGGGCTTTGCTCCACATCGACCGCCACCTGCTGCACGATCTTTCGGGTGGGCGAGCGCTGGAGACACTAGAGCACTTTCCGAGCCGCTTGGCTCGGAAGTAGTGCTCTACTACATTGTTTTAGCGGGCATTACTTCCGCTCGGGTGATTCCACCCGATCGGAAAATGCTCTAGCGGCGCGCGGATTTTCCGCTCGCAATCCTGAGCTCGCCTTCGCGACACCGGATCACGCCGTCTCCAGTGCTCCCGGCAGGACCGCTTCAAGCTATCCTCCCGGCGCCGTTCTGCATAATAATTTGCGCTCCCGCGCACAGGCCAACAACATCGCGTTCTTCGACTTGGGCGAAGACGGACAGGGGATCGTGCATGTGATAGCCCCAGAGCTGGGAATCGTCCTGCCCGGGACCACACTGATCTGCGGCGATAGCCACACCTGCACAAACGGTGCCTTGGGCGCGCTCGCGTTCGGCGTCGGCTCCTCCGAGCTGACCCACGCGCTCGCAACCCAAACGCTCAGACAACGTCGGCCACGCACGATGCGGCTGCGTTTCGAGGGACAACCCGGCCCGCATGTCGGGCCCAAGGACCTGATCCTGCACGCGATCGGTGCGTTCGGTGCCAAGGCGGGCACGGGTTACGCGGTGGAGTTCGCCGGCGAGGCTGTCCGCTCCATGACGATCGAGCAACGGCTGACGCTCTGCAATCTCTCCATAGAGATGGGCGCCAAGATGGGCATGATCGCCCCCGACGACGTGACATACGAATACCTGGCCGGCCGCCGCTATGCGTCGAAAGGCGCATTGTTCGACCGCGCCGTCTCCGCCTGGCGCGCCCTGCCAAGCGACGACGATGCAATTTTCGACCGTGAGGAGACGATCGACTCCGCGAAGGTGGCGCCAACAGTCACCTGGGGCACAAGCCCGGAACACGTGATGCCGGTGGATGGCATAATCCCCGATCCGGAAGACGAGGCTGACGAAGGCGTCCGCACGGCCTGGCGGGCGGCACTGGACTACATGGGGCTCAAGTCGGGACAGCCGATTGCCGGCACGAAGGTGGATTGGGTCTTCATCGGCTCTTGCACCAATAGCAGGTTGTCCGACCTCAGGCAGGCAGCCGACCTGGTTCGCGGCGGCCGGGTGGCGCCCGGCGTGGTGGCTTGGGTCGTACCCGGTTCGGAGCGGGTCAAGCGCGAGGCGGAAGCGGAAGGGCTTGACCGCCTCTTCCGCGCGGCCGGGTTTGCCTGGCGCGAGCCCGGATGCTCGATGTGCGTCGCTGCCAACGGCGAGCAGGTGCCGCCGGGAGCTAGAGCCATCTCGACGTCCAATCGCAATTTCGTGGGCCGACAAGGGCCGGGCGCTCGCACCCACCTCGCCAGCCCCTTGATGGCCGCAGTGGCGGCGTTGCGCGGCGTCATCACCGACGTGCGGACGGTGTGATGCCGGGCACTGAGCGCTTTACGGTCGTCACCGGGGTTGCGGCACCGCTGCTGCGCCCGAACATCGATACCGATACGGTAATCCGGATCGAGCGGCTGACCAACGCGGAACCAAAAGATACGGCTCCTTGGCTGTTCGAATCCCTTCGCTTCGATGCCGAGGGCCGAGAGGATCCCGGCTTCGTTCTGAATCAGCCGCCCTTTCGTGAAGCGCCGATCCTGCTGGCAGGGGAGAATTTCGGCTGCGGCTCGTCGCGCGAGGGCGCCGTCTGGGCATTGAAGTATTCGGGCATCCACTGCGTGATCGCACCGTCCTTCGGCGACATTTTCGCCAATAACTGCTTCCAGAACTTCGTCTTGCCGGTCGTGCTGCCCGAAACCCAGGTCAGACGCTTGGCCGATGCGTGCGCGGGCGGTAACGCACGGGTAACCGTCGATCTCGAGCGGCAGGTGGTCATCTCGCCGCACGGTGAGACGATGCCCTTTGCCATCGAGGCGATCCGGCGGCAGGCGCTGCTGGCCGGTCTCGACGAGATCGGGTTGACAATGGAAATGGAAGCGGCGATTGCGGAGTTCCAGGAGCGCGACCGGGGGGCGCGGCCGTGGGTCTGGGAATTCGGCCAAGGAGGCGAACCATGACGAAAGCCAGGCTCGAACTGCGCCGCTTGCTGGCGGCCCCGGAGATGCTGATCGCACCCGGCGGCTATGACGGCATTACCGCGCGGCTGATCGAGCAGGCTGGTTTCAGCGCCGTCTACATGACCGGTGCCGGCAACGCAGCATCGTTCGGCCTGCCGGATTACGGCCTGCTGTCGATGACAGAGATGGTTGGCAACGCCGCACGCATGGCGAGTGCCACGCAACTGCCGCTGATCGCCGACGCGGACACCGGCTATGCCACCGAGCTGAACGTGGTGCGCACGGTGCAGGAGCACGAGCGCGCGGGCACCGCGGCAATCCACATCGAAGACCAGGTGTCGCCCAAACGCTGCGGCCATCTCGACGGCAAGGAGCTCGTCTCGCGCGACGAATTCGCGGCGAAGATCCAAGCCGCCGTAGCGACCCGGCAGGATCCTGATTTCGTGGTGATCGCCCGCACCGATGCACGCTCCGTCGCCGGGTTCGACGAGGCAATTGCCCGGGCGAACCTTGCGTTAGATGTCGGGGCCGACCTGGCCTTCGTGGAAAGCCCGGAGAGCGTCGACGAAGTCCGGTTGGTCACCCAGCGCGTGCAGGGTCCGTGCCTGCTAAACGTGGTCTGGGGCGTCAAGACACCGCAGGTGAGCATGGATGATGCGCAGGCGATGGGCTACCGACTCGCCATCCTTCCAGGCGTATTGCTGAAGACCGTCTATGGCGCCTGCGATCAGGCGCTCGCCGCGTTGCAGCAGAGTCGCCGCCATCCCACGCCGCTCTTCGATAGCAGCGTTCAGACGCCTTCCGCCGCTTCGGTGCCGACGAGTGGGACACGCTCCGCACTCGATTCCGCGCTGCCGCGGAGTAGCGGACTATTCCCGGGCCAGCCGTCGGCTGAAGCGCAGCATCACCGAGTTAGCTGCGATGGCGAAGACGACGATGAGCAGTACTACGGCGGCCGACAGCTTCACGTTGTGCTGAGCGAGGCCGCTCACCAACAGGAAGCCCAGCCCACGCTGCGAGGAGAACATCTCGCCGATCAGCACTCCCAAAAGGCTGAGCGAAAAGCCGAGCCGCAGCCCGGCCACAATCTGCGGCAGGCATGCCGGCATGAGCACCCAGCGCATCGTCTGCGCAGGCGACAGTCGCATCGCCCGTGCCGCTCTTGGCAGCACCGGCGGCAGCGTCTTGATATCCGCAATGGTGAAGAGCGTGACCGGCACCAGTCCATGCATCACGCCGAACGCCACCTTTGCTCCCATGCCGAGCCCGAAAATGAGGAGAACCACCGGATACAGTGTGACTTTTGGGATCGTGTAAAAGCCAGCCAGAACCGGCTCGGCAACATCGCCGGCGAAGCGCCTCAAGCCGAACACGAGGCCCAGCAAAAGGCCAAAGATGGCGGACAGGGAGAACGCGATCGCGAATGCGGAAGCGGTCGCGACGGCGTTGTCCCAGAACCGGCCGGTCGTCAGGAGTTGCGCGGTGTAGGCGAAGGTCGCCACCGGCCCCGTCACCGCGACGCCCTGCGTCCAGCTCCCGACCGCCTGCCAAAGCAGGAGTGCGATGAGTGTGAGCAGCGCCGGGTCGAGGAGGCGCAGGCCCGACTGCCGGGCGGCAGCGGCCGACGATGCCGTGGCGCTCAAGAGCGCACGCGGCGCCGCAGCAGGCGCCCTTCCCAGCTGTAGAGAACGCCGTTCGCGGTGACCGCGACAAGGAGCACGAACAGCATCAGCCCATACATCGTTCCGTTGTCGAAGCTCTGATAGGCGAACGAGATCGCGTAGCCGAGGCCGCCGCCGGAGAGGATGAACTCACCGGCGATGACGCCGATCAAGGCATAGGACAATGCCAGCTTGATGCCGCCGAAAAGCGACGGCATCGCCGCCGGCAAATGCTGTGACGGAAAGCCAGCCCCAATCAGCCGCGACCGGTAGACTTACACGGCGACCACGATCAAGGACGTTTAGACGGCCTACGGCCTGCTCTACGAGTCGATCTTAGATCGCGATTTTTTCGCCAGACGCGCTAACGCGTTCTAAATTTGCCAACGATTCGTTTTCACAATCCCGGCCGAGGTGCGGCGAGTTCCGCCATCTGCTCCAGCGCTGAGTTCAAATCTTTGATGATCTGGCCGGTGAGATCGTCGAGCGCTTCCGGCCCGATGACTGGGCTGCGACCTCGCTCCAAAATCCAGCTGATATCTAGGGCGGCTTTGTCTCGCTCTAAGAGCGCAGAAATCTCATAAGCGCGCCATCGCCCGAGAGGCGTTTCCGGTGACCACGTCTGCACCCTGTTCTGCCGGTCTTCGGGGCGGAAGCAGAGCACGAATTCATCGAGGTCCGGGCTGCTCGCCCTCGTCGTCTCGCAGCGATGCCGTGGCAGCATCGACGTCTCGCAAAATGCGTTTGGCCTCGGCAAAGAATCGGGTCCCTGCACGCGTCAGCCAGGTCCTGCGCGTGGTACGATGAAACAGACTGACCTTGAGCTCGGCTTCAAGATTGCGGATTGAGTGGCTCAGCGGCGACTGCTCCATGCCGAGACGCTCTGCCGCTCGGCCGAAGTGCAATTCTTCGGCGACCACGATAAAGTGGCGGAGGTGACGCAGCTCCACCATCGATCTAGACGATCGCGACCTCGCCCTCTTTCCGCGCTTGCGATAACGCAGGGCCCCACCATTCGAGATCATCAAGCATCTTGCGAGCGGCGTCGCCCAGATGGGGAAGATCATCGAAAGACGCCTCGCCGGACGCCAGTGACGCAAAGTCGGGCATGCCGATGTGGACGGCGTTGCGCGAGGCCGCCAGCTGGAATTCTATCGCGATCAGGCGCAGCTGCTCGACCGCGCGTGCGCCGCCGATGCCGCCATAACCAAGGAACGCCGCCGGCTTGCGGTTGAGTTCTGGATACGGATAGTCGAGCGCATTCTTGAGCGCGCCCGAGATTCCGTGATTATAGTCGGCGAAGACGAACACATAGCCGTCGTACCGCGCGAGAGTCTCGCGCCATCTTTGCCCTTCGACATTGCTCGATGGACCGCACGTGGGCGGCAGCGCATCCGTGAACAATGGCAGCGGATGAACGCGCAGGTCGATCAGATCGTAGATCGCAGTTCCACGGCGTCCTGCCAGCTCGTGAAGCCATTTCCCGGGTTTGTCGCCGAACCGCCCCTCACGGATGGTGCCAATGATGATCGCGTAGGACAGTACGCTCATGCATGCCTCTCGGTTGAACGATCGTGCGTCACGGCCCGACGCAGATGCCGGGTATCGCCACGCGGCGGAACAAGTGCGGGCGCGCGGTCGCGCTGTCCGGATAGACTCCGTTCAGCGCCCCGAACTCGGGCGCATGGACGGCGGCAGCGAAGGCGACGAGGCTCTCGAACATCGAGACGTTCAGCCAGGGGCGGCTCCCGCCGATGCCCCGATGCAGCTGTGCGGAGAGGAAGTTCGGCTGCGCCCGGGAGACCGCGATCCACCCGTTGCGGAAAGGCTCGGCATCCGCCGGGTCGACATCGAAGAGGTTGAGAAACACCACGGGCGCATCGGAGGTGTCGCGCAACTGGTCGACTACGCCAACCGCTGGGTCGAGCTGAGCGTGCTGGAGCATGACCTGCCTTCGAAAAAAATTAGCAAGAGGTTGATAGCGACTGGCATCAGCTCACGCCGCCGGGTGGGCGCTCGGACCAAAGCTGCTCGACGCCTAGTGGGGCACCGTGCTGGTGGGTGCGATGCTTGCCCCAGGGTTCAGTGTGCATTTGGCCAAGCGTGTCGACGACGTTGTAGGTCGACTCCAACGGCTTGGCCGCGGCGCGGTCCGCCAGCCAATCAGCGATCATCGGAAAGAACGGGCTGCCGAGCTGCGACGAGCGCGAGCCGCCCATGCCGTGTTCCTCACCGGCGTACATCACCAGCATCTTGGGTCCAGGGACGTGATTGAGGTGCTCGATCGTGCAGGCGACGTCGCTCAGCGAATCGTCTTCGCCGCACATGACGAAATACGGCATCGTCAATTTCGAACTGAGCGCTATTACGTCCATGCGGTCCATCACCGCCTCGAACGCCGCTTCGTCCTCCACGCCCGTCATGTACAGGAACCGCTGTTTGAACGAGGGCGCGGCCATTTCGTAGAGCGGCCAATTACGCGGCTGGAAGCAGTTGTACATCACCGCGCAGGCGGCGAAGCGCGGCTCCGCCGCGGCCATCTGAGTCGCCCAAAAGCTTCCGAACGAGAGACCCCACGCCATGATCCGGTTTCCGTCGACCTCGGGCCGTGCCGCCATCGCGTCGAACGCGGCGGTGCCAACCTCGCCGAAGCGATCGGGATCGTACCAGATGCCGCGCGTCAGGCAGGTGCCCTGGCCCGGCCCGTCAAGCATCAGCAGCGCGAAACCGCGTCGCAGGAAGCGATCGGCCGATGCGCCGATCTGCAGCTCCTTGAAGGCGTCCATGCCGCTGACCATCACCAGGCACGGCAGCTTCGTGCCCTCGATGTATCCTGGTGGCAGGTGGAACCAGCCAGGTACGGTGGTGTCGCCGTAAGGCACTTCGACTGCCTCGATACGATGGTCGGCGGCGGGAATATACGCTTGATAGCACTCAGTTTTCTTTCGTTCGAGCGCGTGATTGAGATCGGTATTCTCGAAGATCGGCCACTGCGCTGCGCCGAACATGACAGACGCCGCGAAGAAGCCGTCGCTCGCAGTCACCGCATGCCCCTGCGCTTGCGCCGCGATCGCCTGAAGCTCGAAGCGGCGTGCGGTGCGGGCGAACTCGCGGGTCATGTCGTCCCACCGCTTGATCTGGCCGGCCAGACCCATCACGGCACCCGCGAGATCGGGGCTCATCGGGGCGCTGTAATAGTGGAGTCGGCTCTGGTCGAACTCCGGCCCGGCAAGCTCGACGATCTTGTCGATCAGCCAGCGCTGGTCGCGGAACCGCGCAACGCGCGTCTGGGTGGTGAAGGGGACGCTGGGCATGGTCGGGGCTCCGAATGCAACTCCCCTCGAACGCTCGCGCAGACGGTTGTTCTATCCCGATCTTGCTGTCTTGCGCAGTGGGCGATCGGATCGGCTGGACCGCCGACATTTCGGGACGGGCGGCTCCCGTCGGCGGGCTGGCTGACCGTTCCACCGGAAGCAAGGACCGGGAGCGGATTCCTTGCTTTGGCTACGAAGCCGACAATATCGCCGCCCACGTTTAACTCCTACTCAGCCTTTGAGCCTTGTGCTGGACTGAGCAATCGTCGCGTAGCGCGATGCTCACGACCGCAGCCGCATCAGGCCGCGATAACGACCCGGGGGCACGCCGATCACGGCGCGGAAGCATCTCACGAAATGCGCCGCCGAGGTGAAGCCGCAGCGATAGCCGATCATGGTGATTGTCGTATCAGTCTCGATAAGCAACGCACGGGCCCGCTCGATGCGCCGTTCGAGGCTGAACGCGTACGGACTCTTGCCAAGCGAGCGGCGGAATTCGCGCGCGAAATGATAGATGCTGACCCGCGCCTCGTCGGCCAGTTCCGTCAGGCTGGGTGACCTTCCCGCATGTGCAGCATCCTCTATCAGCGCGTTGACGCGGCGCAGCTGGGAAGGCGAGAGACCGCCACGGGCCGCGCACTCGATTGGCGGCGCCGTCAGCGCGGTCTCCAGATCGACGCGAAGCTCGTCCATTGCGAGCGGCTCTCGTATGCCGTCGAGCAGCAGTGCGAGCGCACGGACCGCCACGCGCGCCAACGCGAACTGCTCCCCCAAGAATATCGGGCGCACGGGCATGCCCCGACGATCGGACAGACAGACGCACAGGATATCGGCGTCGCCGCGAACGGTGTAGGTGGTGGCGCAGTCGCTTGCCGGGACTGTGACGCGGCCGCTGCGCGCGATCGTCGTTTCGCAGGCCCGGCCGCACGCGCTGGTCACGACAGCTCCGTCCAGCAAGCACATCAGCAAGGCGGGCGCATGCGTGCCCGGCATCGCCACCTGCCCGTCGCGGTGCTGCCAACGACCGATCGCGAGCCCCGGGCTGGCATGTTTCACCACTGCCATGCCGAGCGCGTTCGTCAGAGCTTCGGTCGCCATGATCGCTCACCTGTTCGCAAACCGCGATACTAAGTAAGCGCTCAGTTTTTAAGAATCAATTGCTAAGGATGCCTGCAACTAAGATCGGGATGGTCAGCGCGACGAGTTGTTCGGTCTCGTCCGCATCACGGCACAGGAGCTCGCTGTGGACGAAGCCAAACTCGAACGACAGCGATACGGTCAGTTCAGCGGCGACCACAGGGTTGCTCACTGCCGGCCAGTCTCGCGCCAGCCTGGCAGCGAGACCGCGGCAGATCTGCTCGCGCGGCGTGGCCGCGAGGAAACGTCCCTTGAATTCGGCGTCTGAGAGCGCCCGCTCCATCAGGATCCGCACATTGGCGACGCCTCGCTGGAGGGTGGCCATGACGAACCGAACCGTTGCATCGACTTCCGCGGCAAGCGAGACAGCGGCAGGGCGCGCGGTGAACCGTTCCACCATGACGGCCACACTGCCTTCAGCGCGCAGGACGGCGTCAAGCAGGCCCTCCTTGCCGCCGAAGTAATTTTGGATCAGCGCGTCGGAGCACCCTACCTCGGCGGCGATCGCGCGGGTGGTGCTGGCGTTGTAGCCGACCTGACTGAACGCCGCTCGGCCCGCCACGATCAGAGCTGCTTCGGTGTTGGCGCGATTGCGCTGGCGCCTTGCGCCGCTGGGCTTTTTCGGATTGTCCACGACGCTCTGCGTAGCGCAGCCGCCCGCGCGTTGTCACCGACGACTGCTAGTCTGTGCCTTGGTAGCGAACGTCGACCACGCTTTCGAAGATCGCCGGATGTCCCACCACCCCGGGAATGTCATCCTCGGTTGGCTTGTATTCAGCATGGATGCGATCCCACGCCTCCGCGCTCTCCCATTGCGCGACGTTGATATAGAGGAAGGTCGCGTTGCCGACGCCCGTGTTGCGGTGAAGGTGGGTCTCGACGAATCCTTGCTTGTGCGAGAACACGTCCGTCGTCTTGCGCCAGTTTGCAAGAAACTCGTCCTCGCGCTCGGGCGGCACGACGAAGGCGTTGATGAGCGTTACGGTCATGCCGCAGCTCCTGCATCGCCAAGCGTATGCGCATGAACCTCTCGACCGCCGTGCTGTTGCAGCAGCGCGATCACGCGCTCCTCGTCGCCGACGATGCCCAGTGCGACCCACATAACGAGTCCACCGTGGGCTAGGCTCTGCTCGATATAGGTCGCGCGCTCGGTGCCGAGCCGGCGGGTAAGGAACGCCCCGACGCTGCCGCCCGCCGCGCCGCCGGCCGCTGCGGCCGCCACGATCGGCGCAAGCAGCGGACCGGCCGCAGCCGCCAGGCCGGCACCGAGCACTCCGCCGACATAGAGAAGGCCCGAGATGGCGAGTCCCTTGGCCGCACCGACATCTTCGGGTTGGACGTATGTGGTACGGGGCACGCGCTCAGCGTCGAGCACGTCCGCCACGCTATGAAAACCTGCCGCCGTCAGCTTGGCTCCCGCTTCCGGCGTCCCCGTCGCGAGTACGCTGATCCGGGCTCGGTCAATACCATTGGATTGCAGCGCGTCGATCGCGTCAGAGAGGGCTTGTTCGGAGCCAAACACGGCCACGACTTCGCGCCCGCTTGCGCTTTGCTGATCATCTTCGGACATTTTCGCTCCCTTCCGCGCGACACGCCCTCAAACACTTCGCCCCTGCTACCCTGCATCACGATCTTGCTCTTGTCTGTTGGCTACCGTCGCGGGGTGCCCATCGCTGCAGGCCAAGTTACCGCAAGATCGTGACATCATCCGCGCGTGCTCGGCGTTAGAACGACAATCGATCGAGCGGAGCCAGCGACATGAACGGAAAGCAGGTGCTTGAGGAGCCGATCTGGCGCGCCGGCAAGCTGCTCGATGCGCCGGAGTCGCGCTATCCTGGGTTTCACCCCGGCACCGAGACGATCCCGGCGGGGCACATCGAGAAGGACGGCGCGCTTGCCGTGGCGGCGCCGCTGACGCGTGACCAAGACGCGGCGATCGTGCTGCGCGACGGCACGACGCTCTATGCCGATATCTATCGGCCCACCGATCATCCTGGCCCGCTGCCGGCGATCCTCGTCTGGAGCCCGTATGGCAAGCGCGAGGGCTTCATGACGTTCGAGGAGTTTCCGTTCCGCGCCGGCGTGCCCCAGAGCCTGCTCTCCGCGCTTGAAAAGTTCGAGGGACCAGACCCGGCCCGCTGGTGCCCGCTCGGCTATGCGATCGTACAGCCCGACGCGCGCGGCGCCTATCGATCTGAAGGCAAGCTGCAGGTGTGGACCAGCAGGAAGGCCGCGACGGCGCCGATGTGATCGAGTGGATTGCCGCGCAGCCGTGGAGCAACGGTCGCGTCGGCATGGCGGGCACCTCGTGGCTCGGCATCGCGCAATGGTTCGTCGGCGCCGAGCGCCCGCCGCATCTCGCCGCGCTAGCGCCGTGGGAAGGAATGGACGACGCCTATCGCACCTCTTTCTTCGACGGCGGGATCAACGAGGCGACCTTCGTCGACTGGCTGCTGCGCAACGCGCCATCAGAGGAAGGAATTGAGGACGTCTTCGCGATGATCGATGCCGCACCCGAATTCGGGCCGGTCTGGGCGGCGAAGCGCGCAGCGGTCGAGCGGATCGAGGTACCAACTTATGTCGCCGGCAGCTGGTCGAGCGTGCTGCACGCGCGCGGGCTGTTCGAGGGATGGCACCGGCTGCAGACCGACGCGCGTTGGCTGCGCGTCTATGACCGCAGCGAGTGGCCGGACTTCTATCGCGACTCCTCGCAGGACGATCTGACGCGCTTCTTCGACCGCTATCTGAAGGGCGAGGCGAACGGTTGGGAGGAGACGCCTCGCGTGCGGCTCTCGATTATAGATGCCGGTCGGCTCACGATAGCTGATCGCGCCGAGGACGCGTTCCCGCCGGTACGGGTAATCGAGCGGACGCTGTATCTCGACCATGCGGCTACCTTAAGCGAGGCGGCGGGCAAGGCGGACAGCGTCGCGCATGAAGTGCCCGCCGGCGCCACGGTGTTCCGCGTGACGATGGACCGCGATGTCGAGCTGACCGGCTATGCGCGGCTGCACCTGTTTATTGAAGCGGACGGTGCCGACGATGCCGACGTGTTCGTCAAACTCACCAAGGAGGATGCTGATGGCCACCCGCTCGGCCATCCGCTGATCCCGATCGAGGGCGCGGAGCTTGAGGCGATACGCGAGCCTCTGACCGAATTCATGGAGGGAGTCGGCCGCGGCGGCTTCATGTATGACGGGCCATGGGGTCGGATGCGCGCCTCACGACGCGGCATTGCCACCGACCCGCGCGACGCACCCCGTTACCCGCCCGAGTTCCTGCTGGAGAAAGGCGAGATCGTCGAGTTGGTCATCACCTTCGCGCCGATGGGGATGATCGTACACGCAGGGGAGACGCTCTGCCTGACGGTCGCGGGGCATAATCTCACGCCCTTTCCGATGCCGGGGCGCAAGGATGCGACGCTGCGCAACGCCGGCCGCCACATTCTGCACACCGGTGGCGATGACCCGTCGCGCCTCGTCCTGCCGGTGGCCTGAGCGTCAATTTCCCCGCGCATCGTTGCGCCAGGATACCAATCATGTCGGCCATAGGCTCTTGGAATATCGCGATGGAGACCCCGCTCGGCGCGCAGCACGCGCTGCTTGATTTTTCCGATGGCGAGGGCGGCCTGACCGGGCAGACCCGCGACCCGGCCTCCGGGGAGGTCTCGCCGCTGACCGATCTTGTGCAGGACGGCGACCGGCTGACCTGGAAGCAGGAGATCACCAAGCCCATGAAGTTGAAGGTCGCCTTCGACGTTACGATCGACGGCGACAGCCTTACGGGCAAGGCCAAGCCCGCCATGTTCCCGTCAGCCAGCGTGACCGGCAAACGCGTTACCGCTGGCTGACGGACACTCGGCCCGCCGCGCGCCAGGCCGATCCACAATGGCGCGCCAAAATGGAGACACTTTATGCTAGGACATGACGAACTCGACCCGAACTTCCCGCTGCGCCAGCAATATGCCGACCAGTCCAAGCTCACCACGATCCTGCTCAACGTGTTCAGCGTCGATCGCAAGGACAACGAGGCGTTCAAGAAGGCCTGGCAGGAAGATGCCGAGTTTTTCAAGCGCCAGCCCGGCTATATTGCGGCGCAGCTTCATCACGGCATTGGCGATAGCCACATGTGGTTCAACTATGCGGTGTTCGAGAACTCCGCTGCCTTCGCCGCGACGAACGACCAGCCCGAGTTCGGGCCGTTGCGCGGCGTGTATCCCGACAGCGCGATCGCCCACCCGCATCTGTTCCGCCGCGTCCATATCCCAGGCATTTGCGTCGGCGAGGAATGATGCCGCTACCGGAGCGGACGGCGGCGCCGAGCCACCGTCCCACTCCGGTGGATGCCTGAACCCGGGAAGTTGGGTATCCGGGCACCAGGACGATGCAGAGGTTAAGCCATTACTCGGCCGCTACCTCCCCCGACTCTTGCTTACGAGATCAACGCTCGGAGCCCGGAGGGCCCTGCACCCGAGATATGGATGGTGCGGGTGGTCGGGGTCGAACCGACACTCCTTGCGGAACCGGACTTTGAATCCGGTGCCGCTCTAAGGGCCCGTCAGGAAATAGCCGAATCGGGTGGGACTTCTCGCCATAGGGGGATTCCCGGTCACGGAGCGGTTTTGTAGCCTGTCGCGATGATCGATCTGAGCGCCATCCGCGGCCGCTTTAC
>JAABUX010002580.1_pt1 | contig 25399 bp, 31 predicted proteins | sample 5561851 | NCBI WGS metagenome assembly JAABUX01 (sample SAMN10711883, study PRJNA513361) | rock metagenome | isolation source: Antarctica rocks | place: Antarctica: Victoria Land, Richard Nunatak red sandstone | collected 2016-01-03 | reverse complement strand
CCTCCCGGCACCGTTCGGGGCTTGGCCGAAGGCATCGCCAGCGCGGATCGGAGCGGGCGGCGTTTTAAGATGGTACCCTTGTGGACTGAGGCAGCCCCGCCGCCGAGAACAGCGCCATGACCCTCAGCGCTGATCCTGGCGCTCGTGAACGTGACGCGGTGAATCCATCACCGGTGTGCCATGTCATGACAGTAGGCAACTACGCCGCCGGCGGCTCTAGCGCATGATGGGTGGCACCGATGCACATGATCCTGGTCCTGCTCCTCGCCACCTGGTCGGCCGCCGTGGGGGGCGTTGCCCTGACAATCATTGCTATTGGCCTGTACCCTGAAGGTGCGGCCTGTGGGCTGCTCTCCACGGGGTTTCTGGGGGCGACATGGGCAGTGGCATGAGGCCCGTGCTCTTGCTTGCCCGGTTGCTCCGCCGTGCTGGGATGCCTGTGCCTGGAGCTAGGCGTGCGATGGCGATGGCCAAGCGACGGCGGCCATGCAATCCCCTGTCCATTGGTGGCCCGGTGCCGCGGCCTCATTCCCACGTCTCCACCACCCCCTCGGGATCGACCGGCACCCGATCCCGGCGCGTGAGCCCGGCCGGCATCATCGCGCGTAGCTCCTCCAACGTATCCGCGACGAAAGCGCCGGGCAGCCAGACCCCTCCTTGGTGATCCATGGTGTGCGCCCGCGCCGTCACCTTGCCGGGATGCGCCGGGGCGGGTTGGAACACGAACCAGATCGCCCCGGTGCTCAACTCGGTATCCACGGGCGGCTTCAAACCTTCGCCGGCAAGGGCATGTGGGCGCGGTAGCGTGGCCCAGCGGTAATCTCGCTCTGTTCACGGGTTCGTTACATCGCGCGACGCTTAGTTCCGCATCTGTAGCTACAATGTTCCCGGTTTCGTGATATAGATCGGAGGCCGTTACGATTCCCGTGATCTTCTAGTCAACGCCTTGGCCAATGCTCGCGAACGAAATGGATGGCCGCGACCACGGCGGCAGCAAGTAGCAGGATGCCGATGAGGCGTGGAACGGGTGGCAGAGTAAAGTGGCTCATCATAGCTCGGGAAGCTCCCGTTTCCGCACGCTATCGGCAAGCTGGACCTGATCTGAGCTGGAGCCGAACGGCAATCCATTGGATCTGCGAGCCCCGGCGGACTTGCGCGCTGGACGGTTTGTGATTCCACGGTCTACCGTGCCGGATCGCGGCATCCCGCCGCAGGAGCCCGGCAATCATGCCGCCATAAAACGCCGAAGGCCGCCCCGAAGGACGGCCCCGACAGAAGCCCCGAGGGGCCAGATGATAGTGCGTGACACCTCTATCCTCTGGCACCAGCGATCGAAACGCAAGCCCCTTCTTGGGCACGGCTTCGTGCGGACTGTTGTGTGCCATCTGAGCGGCCTTGGCGGGGACACCCACCATGGACCGAAACCAGTTTGTGAAAGCCCTATGGCTGGCGAAGCTCGATCGCCGGATTACCGCCACTTGTTACCTGATAGGCCGGGCGATGTTGCGGCGGGCGAACCGCGATGGCGTCCTTTGGCCCTCCTTGGAAACACTCGCGACCGACGTTGGCTGCTGTGCCAGGACCGCCGGCCGTGCAGTCGCCTCGCTCCGTGAAGCAGCTTTGCTTTCCTGGCAGGCCCGGCGGGCGCGGTGGAACCGTCGCGCCCCGAACCTCTATCAGCTCGAACGGCCTAAGCCCTTAGTAGGAAAGAGAGAATCTATCTTAGAGTCTTCCACGGCAAAAATGTCCACTGGCTCGCCGTCGCCCGAGCTGGCGGGCGCCCTCGCCCGGCTGGGCGCGCTGATGGGGATGGCCCCGGAGGCTGTGATGCCGTGGCTGGCGCCCTCTGCCGTGGGCGTTGCGGCCGTGTAGGGGCGCCGATCGGCCGGGAGGAGGAGCGGGCGGCGCCCAAGGACCAAAGGCAACCGCCCGCCTGGCCTGCAGCCCGGGAGATCGGGGGAACGATCCAGGCGCGGCACGTCATGTATATACAGAACTCACAGGGCCGTGAGCAAGCGCTAACGTCCCACCGCCCACATGACGGCCCAGACAAGCCCGACCAGGATGAGCGGGGCCAGGGGGAGGTAGGCTCCAAGACGGCTCACGCTTCCCCCCAGGCCTCGCTGCCGCCGCTTGCTGCGATCCGTTGCCACTCGTCCTGCGCTGCTGCCTCGAAATATCCGGCGGCGAGCCGGGCTTGCTCGGCGTTGCAGCCGGCTTCCATGATCGCGCGCTGGATCAACTCCTCCTGCTCGGCAAGCGCCAGCGCGAAGTCGGCGGAGTACGCGCCGACGAGGCTGCGGGCGAACTTGACCCCGGCCGCCTGGGCGGTGCGCGCATCGTCCGCGGCAAGGCGGACATACAGATCATCGTCGGCCAGAATGGTCATGCGTGGCGCTCCTTCGCTATCGGCGTGAGCAGACTCCATTACTGATGATACTCGGCAGCGTCGCAATTTTTGGCCGTTGCCGCTATATTCCTGCTGTGACAAGCGGCGGAAGTATGCAGATGCAACAACTTGTGGGTAGCGTCCCCGGCATACGAGCCGTGAGGACCGATTCGATGCCGAGAATGCCGAAACCGCCCCCACGCGCACCAAAGGCGGCGCAGGCCGATCCGGCGCTTCCTTCTCCACAGGTGGTATTCGGCGCAAACCTTCGGGCCGCCCGCCTCAAAGCAGGGATCACGCAAATTTCCCTGGCGGCTGCCGTCCAGACCACGCCGCAATACGTCCAGAAGATTGAAGCCGGCCAGAAGAACGTCACCCTTGCCACCGCCGAGGCTCTGGCGAACGCCGTTGGGCGCAAGGCGAAGGACCTACTGGCGCCGCCAGCCGCGAAAAAGCCGCCTGAATAGACCGCCTCTAAAACTCCTTGCCTCCCTCATAGAAATGGCCTTATAAGGCCATCAATAGGGGCAGTGTGTCCTTGCCTGTCCCGTCGGGGCACAGATGGCGGACGTAGTCCAACTCACTTCTCGCGAGGAACAGGCCCGGCGGCTCGCCGAGGCGTTGAAGCGCCAGCTCGGTCCCTTACTGTGCGCCGTGCTGGCCGAGCCGGGCGTCGTCGACTTGATGCTGAACGCCGACGGCACGGTTTGGGCGGATCGGCTCGGCCGGGGCATGGCCCCGGTAGGCCGCATGTCGGCGACAGCAGCGGAGGCCTTCGTGGGCACGGTTGCGTCCACGATGCGCGCCACGATCACCCGCGAAAATCCTATCCTTGATTGCGAACTGCCCGCCGCGCCACCGTTCCTCGGCGCTCGCTTCGCGGCGATGGTCCCCCCCGTAACTGCGGCGCCCGTGTTCGCGATCCGGCTCAAGGCGTCGAGCGTGTTCCCGCTGCAAGAGTACGAACGCCAGGGGATCACGTCCGCCAGCCAGCGCGCCGCCGTCGAGGCCGCCATTCGAGAGCGGCGGAATATCCTCGTGGTCGGCTCGACCGGCAGCGGCAAGACGACGCTCACCAATGCCGTAATCGCCTACATGGTCGAGGTCGCGCCGGGGCATCGCCTCCTCATCATGGAGGACACGGGCGAGCTGCAATGCACGGCGAAGAACGCTCTGATCCAGCGGGCGACCGATGGGGCGGACATGCAACGGCTTTTGAAAGCCGCAATGCGGTTCCGGCCGGATCGGATCATCGTCGGCGAGGTCCGCGACGGCGCCGCGCTGGCGCTGCTCAAAGCCTGGAACACGGGGCACCCCGGCGGCGCCTGCACCATCCACGCCAACGATGCGCGGGCCGGCCTCACGCGCCTCGAACAGCTCATCGCCGAGGTGAGCCAGAACCCCATGCAGCCGGTGATCGCCGAAGCGGTCGACCTAATCGTGTCGATTGCCAAGGCGGACAACGAACCTGGCCGCATCGTCCGCGAAGTCGTCGCCGTCCGGGGGTTCGCTGGCGGCTCCTATCAACTCGAAACCTTGGAGTAATCCCCTTGTCGCACGTCTCTCGTTCCAACTGGCTCGCCCCGTTCCTGATCGCGGTCGCGGTCCTGGTGCTTTTCTGGCCGTTGGCCGCGCACGCCGCCGGCGCGGGTGGCGCCCTGCCGTGGGATCAGCCGCTCACCACGCTGAAGAACGACATTACCGGCCCCGTGGCCTTCACGCTCGCGCTGCTCGGCATGGTCGCGGCTGGCGCTGCCCTCGTGTTCGGGGGCGAGATCAACGAGTTCATCCGCCGCATCATCATGGTGGTGATCGTGGCTGCCTTCATCGTAGCCGTGACGAATGTGGCCGCCGCGCTGGGCATCACGGGGGCGGTCGTTTGAGCCTCCGACGCCTTCCGTTCCATCGCGTCTTGCACCGCCCGGGACTGTTCCTCGGCGGCGAGCGCGAGCCTGCGATGATGACGGCGGTGGTTGCCGGCGCGGTTGCCATCGCGGGCATGAACACGGTGTCGATCGGCACGGGTGCGCTGCTCTGGTTCGGCTCGATCCCGCTGTTCCGGTGGATGGCGAAGACGGACCCGCAGATGGTGAAGGTGTATCTCCGGCAGCTTCACTATCGGGGTTATTACCCGCCCCGCGCGCGCCCCTACCGTGACGCCAAGCTGCCCGGCATGAACCGGCGCACGGGGCGGCTGTAGTGCTCGCCCTCAAGCAATTCCGGGACAAGGGGCCGGGCCTGGCCGATCTGCTGAACTGGTCGCACCTGACGGACAGCGGGATCGTGCTCTGCAAGGATGGCTCCTTGCTCGCGGGATGGTTTTACAAGGCGCCGGACATCTTCAGCAGTACCGACGCGCAGCGGGAATGGCTGTCCGGCCGAGTCAACGTGGCGCTCTCCCGTCTCGGCGCCGGCTGGGCGTCCTGGGTGGATGCTGTCCGCCTTTCGGCTCCCGGATACCCGGCCCCTGCCCGTTCGCATTTTCCTGATCCGATTTCCCGCCTGGTGGATGCCGAGCGCCGCGAGCAGTTCATGCGCGAGGGCGCCCATTACGAAGGCGAGTACGCCATCGTGGTGCAGTTCACGCCGCCGCTGCGCCGCAAGGGCAAGATCGCGGACCTGATCTATAACGAGGACCCGGCCGCCGTGGTGGTAAGCCCGGCCAGCCGCATTCTCGCCGGGTTCAAGAAGGCGCTGGCCGACCTGGAGGACGCCGTTGGCGATGCGGTCGGCCTGCATCGCATGGCCAGCTATCCGCACGTCGACGCGGCGGGCCGGGAGCATCTGCGGGACGAACTGGTGAACTTCCTGCATTTCTGCCTCACGGGCGAGGAAGTCGCGCTCAACGTTCCGCCGACTGGCGGCTATCTCGACGCCATAATCGGGTGTCCCGAGCTTTGGCCGGGCAACGGTTGGCTGCGGATCGGTGCCGCGGCTGGATCGCGCTTCCTTTGTTGCGTTGCCCTTGACGGCTTCCCGGCCGAGAGCGTGCCCGGCATCCTCGACGCCCTCGATCACCTGGCGATCCCGTTTCGCTGGTCCTCGCGCATGATCTACCTCGACCAGCACGAGACTTTGGCTGAGCTGCGCAAGTTCCGCCGGAAGTGGGGACAGCAGGTGCGCGGGTTCCTCGCGCAGGTGTTCAAGACGCAGGGCGGGGCGGTGAACGCCGACGCTCTGCTGATGGTGAACCAAGCCGACGCCGCGATTGCCGAGGCGAACTCGGCGCTGGTTGCGTTCGGCTACTACACCCCGGTCATCGTGCTCATGGAGCGCGACCGCGAGACGTTGGAGGAGAACGCGCGGCTTGTGGTGCGCGCGGTGCAGCGCGAGGGGTTCGCGGCCCGCGTCGAGAGCGTCAACACGATGGAGGCGTGGCTGGGATCGCTGCCCGGCCATACCGTCCCCAACGTGCGGCGGCCCTTGATCCACACCGGCAACCTCGCCGATTTGCTGCCGCTTGCCGGCGTCTGGACAGGGCGCGAGGTGAACCCGTGCCCGCTCTACCCCTCAGGTTCGCCGCCGCTGCTCTACGCCGCCACGTCCGGCGCGACGCCATTGCGGGTCAATCTGCATGTCAGTGACGTGGGGCATACGCTGATCTTCGGGCCGATCGGCGCGGGCAAGACGGTGCTTCTGGCGACCGTCGCGATCCAGGCGCTTCGTTACCCTGGCGTGGTCATCTGGTCGTTTGACTACAAGCGCGGGCTCCTCGCCACGATCAAGGCGTGCGGCGGCCGGCACTACGACGTGGCGGGCAACGAGGCGCCAACGTTCTGCCCCCTCGGCGTGCTTGAGACGAACGATGACCTGGTGTGGGCGGAAGACTGGATCGCGAGCTGCTTCCACCTTCAGACGGGGCACAATCCTACGCCCGAACAGCGCGGTGCGATCCATCGGGCCATGCTGCTGCTGCAGGCCGATCAGGCGCCCGGCGCCCGCACGATGACGCATTTCGAGATGCACGTCCAAGACGACGAGGTGCGCGGCGCCCTTCACTACTACACGGGGCAGGGCGGCCTCGGCGGGATGCTGGACGCCGAGGAGGACAGCATTTCCTACGGGCGCTTGATGGCGTTCGAGATGGAGGATTTGCTGGCGCTCAAGGAGCAGGCCGCGATTCCGGTCCTGCTTTACCTGTTCCGCCGGTTCGAGAAGTCCCTACGCGGCCAACCGACCTACCTCCTCATTGACGAGGCGTGGACGGTGTTCGGGCATCCCGTGTTCCGGGAGAAGCTGGCGCAATGGCTGCGGGTCACGCGCTCGAAGAACTGCGCCGTCGTGATGGCGACGCAGAACCTATCCGACGCGCACCGCTCCGGCATTCTCGACATTCTGCTGCAAGCCTGCCCCACGAAAATCTACTTGCCCAACGAGGAGGCGGAGACGCGCGGCTCTACCGGCGTGCCCGGCCCGCGCGACTTCTACGAGGCGATGGGGCTGAACGATCAGCAAATCTCCATCGTTCGCACGGCGACGAAGAAGCGGCACTACTACCTCGTCCAGCCGGAGGGGCGACGCCTGTTCGAGTTGAACCTTGGGCCGGTCGCCCTCGCCTTTTCGGGCGCCACCTCCGAGGACGCGGTTCGTGAGATCAACGAAGTCGAGCGGGTGCACGGTGCTCGTTGGCCCTTCGCCTGGCTCGAGCGGAAGGGCGTCGAGTTCCGGCACCTCGAGCCCGGGCATAGCGCGATCCCAGCGCATCAGAGAAAGGAGCTACGCTCATGCGAGCCTTTGCGGGTTTAGTGGTTGTTTCGGCTGGGTTGCTCGCGGTTCCAGCCCGCGCCCAGCTCCCCACGACGGACGTGATCGGCAAGGTGGAATGGGTCAAGCAATCGCTCACCCAGGCCGACCAGCTCCGTCAGCAGATACAAAGCTACGGCCTGCAGATTCAGCAATACTCGAACATGGTGACGAACACCGTTGCGCTGCCGCAGCAGGCGTGGGGGACGGTGCAGAGCGACATCATGCAGGTTCGCAACCTGTCCAACGCGGCCTCGCTGCTGTCCGGCAACGCGGGCAGCATGACGGGCCGCCTTAGCTCGCTCTCCGGCTACGCGAACCAGGCGGCGAACCTCGGCAACATCAGCGGCCAGTTCACCCAGTGGCAGCAAACCATCGGGAACAACGTCTCGACGCTCGGCCGCACGCTGGGGCTGCAACAGTCGCAGCAGCAGAGCGACGCGGCCTTGCTCGCCCAGCTTCAGGCGCACTCGGGTTCCGCCACCGGCCAGATGCAGGCGATCCAGGCGGGGAACGAACTGGCGAGCGCCAACGCCGCGCAACTCATGCAAATCCAGGCGACGCTCACGGCGACGGCGCAGATGATGGCGGCAAACGATGTGGTAGCGGCGGATCGTCGCGCCTCGGAAGACGCCGCCATGCTGCATTTTGCGGAGCCGGTCCAGATCCCCATCGCGGGTGCGGTGTGGTGATCGTGCTGGTCAACATTTTCGTCGCCCTTTCCGTCGCAGCGGGCGCGGTCGGTGCGAGCGGCGTTCAGGAGTTCGCCCGTACGAAGGCGCTCGTGCAGGCGCAGGCGCGCATCACGGCCGTTTGCCCGGCGCCGGTCCCTGCTCGCCGCCCGATGCCTCCATGGGGCGGCCCGGCTACCCTTCGGCGCGGGCGGACCTGGTGAGCCGTCGCCCGGCCCTCGCCGCCTGCCTGGCGCTTGCCGCCAGCGCGCTGGCGGCTCCTGCCTACGCCGCGCCCGCGATGGGATGGGAGACGTTCCCCGATCAAGTGGTGCAGCAATACTCCGCCCTCGCCGCCGGCTGGGTCGCGACGTTGCAGAACTACGCACTCGGCACCTTCGGGCTGCTGGCGGTGATCTCGCTTGGATGGAGCGGCATCAAGCTCGCGTTTCGCGGCGCGGTGCTGGAGGAGTTCCTAGCCGAGCTGGTCAACATGATCTTCCTGGTCGGCATCGGCCTGTTCGTGCTCGGCAATGCCCCGGCCCTGTTGGGGACCATCATCAACAGCTTCCGCGTTGCCGGCAAAGGCGCGGCGGGGATCGGCCTCGCGCCGAGCCAGATCCTCGCGGCCGGGCTCACCATCGCGGGCCAAGCGTGGCAGAACCTTTCCGCCTGGAACCCAGGCGCTGCCGCCGGCCTCATCATCGTGGCGCTTGTGGTGCTCGGCTGCATCGCTTGGATCGCCGGCTGGATGGTGATCGCGCTTGTCCAAGTGGCGATTTACCTACCCGTGGGGACCTTCTTCATGGCGTTCCTGGGCTCTCCGTGGAGCCGTGACATCGCGCTCGCGGTGCTCCGCCAGGCGTTCGCCCTCGGCGCCAAGCTGATGATGCTGGAATTGCTGGCCGGCGCGGCGCTCGCGTTCATCAAGAACATGCTGGGGGTCCTGACCGACTTCTCCGGCTTCAACGCGGGCGTGGTGATCGCCGCCTCGTTCATCCTGGCGCTGGTGACGAAGGTTCTCCCGGACTGGATCGCGGGCGTCATCGGCGGGTCCTCCATCGGCGAAGGCGGGATGTTCGCAGGCGCGGCGGCAGGCGCGATCGCGGGCGCGGCAGCCGGAGCCGTTGGCGCGGCCGGCGTCGCCCCCGCTGCGTTCAACGCGGCTCGGCTTGGCGTCGCGCAGGCGGCCTTGGGGGGCGGCGGGGATGGGGCGCCGTCTCGCTCCACCCTTGGCCGGGTCGCGGCCATAGCGGGCCATACCGCCCGCAACCTCGCGACCGCGCCGGCCAACGACATCGCTCGGCGGCTGGGCGGGCATGGCGGGCAACACGGCTCGGCCACATGGCGGTCGAGCGCGGACATGGGCAACCGCGCCCGGCTGTTGCGCGCGGACAACGCCAAGCCGCCGAGCAACACGCCGCCCTCCAACACCATCAGCAGCTAGGCAGGAGCCTCCATGAAGCGTCCCCTCTCGGTGCCTGCCCTTGGTCCTGATGGCCCAAGCTCGGCCGTCCATCAGGCGGCGCGGCGCGATTGGAACGAGCTGCATGGCGTCTATCACACCCAGGCGCGCACCTGGCGGCTGATCGCCTTCGGGTCGCTTGCCGTGTCGCTGATCGCGGTGGGCGGCGCCGCCTGGGATCACCAGAGCAACCATGCGGTCCCCTACGTCGTCGCGGTCAATCATCTCGGGGACGCCCTGGCGATCAGCCGGGCGGACGTGGCGGCGCCGGCCGATCCGCGCCTGATCCGCGCGCAACTCGCCCGCTGGGTCGCAAACGTGCGCAGCGTCTATATCGACGTGGCCGCCGAGAAGCGCGTCATCGGCGAAGCCTACTCCATGGTGGATAGCGGCGCGGGCGGCGCGCAGGCGCTCAACGATTGGTTCGCCGCGCACGATCCCTTTGCCCGCGCGAAGGATGAGCTGGTCGCCGTCGCGGTGGAGTCCGTCCTGCCACTGTCCGGGAATACCTGGCGGGTGGAGTGGCGCGAGGAAACCCGCACGCGCGCCGGCTCGCCGGAGTCCACGCTTGCTTGGCAGGCGACCGTGACGATCGCCATCAACCCGCCGAGCGACGATGCCGCGATCCTCGCGAACCCGGCCGGGCTGTACGTCGAGAGCTTCAGCTGGGCGCAGCGGGGCGAGCAGCGTTGCGACGGGAAACCTTGCACATGACGCGGGAGCACGGTGGCATGAGAACGATCGTGGGCGCTGTCCTCTTGGCGGGGTTGCCCGTGCTGGCGCTGGCGCAGCAGCCGGCGCAGGTTCCGCCGATCCTACAAGCCGGCGCCGGGGCGAGTGCGGGCGCCGCCGAAGTGCGCGCGGCGGCGGGGGCGTCCGCCCCGTCCGATCACGCGGGCGGCTCGGCCACGGCCCTTGCCTCGGTCGGCAGCGGCGGCGCGACAGCGTTCGGCGCAACGGGTCCGGCGGCCGGGGTGGGCGCTGTTCCGGCCAAGATGCCGCCGCCGATCCGGCTCTTGTCGCCTTCGGCTCCGTTGAACCCCAAGGAGAGCCGAGGCATCGGCCTCGCGCGGCGCTGGGCAGCGGCCCCGTACATGCCCCACGCGGACGCGGATGGGGTGATCCGTTTTCCCTTCGGGGCAACGCTCCCGACTGTGGTTTGCGCACCGTGGCAGTCCTGCGACCTGGCGCTTCAGCCGGGGGAAGTCATCAACAACATCAGCCTCGGCGACGCGAACCGCTGGCTCATCCTGCCGGGCGTCTCGGGATCGCCCGCGGGGCAAATCTCGCACATCGTCATCAAGCCCTCGGATGCGGGGCTGGTATCCAGCCTCACGATCTACACGGACCGGCGCACCTACGCCGTCAAGCTCGTGAGCACGCAGGCGCGGTGGATGCCGCTGGTCGGCTTCACCTACCGCGACGACGCGCAAGCGCAATGGGGCGCGTATCGGGCAACCGTGGGCGTTTCGATGGCAACCGGCGCGGGCGGGTTCGGGGCGGCGGGCGCCGGCAACCTCGATTTCGGGTTCCGCCTCGCGGGCGACGCGCCGAGCTGGCGGCCTCTGCGGGTCTACTCGGACGGCGCCAAGACGTACATTCAGTTTCCCCATACCATCGCGTTCGGGGCCGCGCCCGCGCTGGTCGGGCTGTCCAGCGGCGGCGGCTGGTTTTCTAGCCCGGCGAAGCAGATGGTGAATTACCGGATCGCTGGGGATCGCTACGTGGTCGACCAGGTGCTCGACCGGGCCGAGCTGGTTTCCGGCGTCGGCAGTGGGCAGCAACGCGTGCTCATCACGCGGGACGGTGCCAAGTGAGCGCCTTTCGGCGTTTCGCCTTGCCCACCCTCGCCGCCGTGGCGCTCGCGGGCTGCACCTTGGCTCCCACTGGCTCCTACGTTGCGGGGATCGGCAGTCACTCGGATGCGCTCGTGACCGGGTCCGCCGTCGCGGCGTTTGTGGCGTACCGGCTTCCACCCGGCGGCGCGGTCGCGCTCGCCCCCACGTTCGGGGAGCGGGCAACCGATGCCGTGACGCCCATACTCACGGCAGAGCTGCGGCAGCGCGGGGTTGCGGTGGTCGACGGCCCCCAGCCACCGCCAGGCGTCCATCATGTGCGGTATTGGGTCACGTCGCTGGATAGCGGCGAGCTTGTGCGGGTGACGCTCGACGGCTCGACGGAGGGCGCCCGGTTTTTCGCGCGCAATACCGCTGGCACTCTGCAGGCAGGCGGCCCGTACACCATGACGCAAGCCGAGACAGCGCAGGAGACGGCCCCATGAGCGGCCATGAGCCTCCCCCTCCCGCGCCGTCCCCCGAGGACCATCCCGATGCCTCGCCGGGCCTGCTCGCCAAGCCGCCGACGCGCGGCGCGGGCGTGCGCCGGCTTAATGCCCGCCCCCTGTTCGCCGTGGGGGTCGCGGCTGCGGTCGCCGTCGGCGCGGCCGGCTACACGCTGCGAGACAGAATGAACAGGACGAATGCCAGCGCGAACGAGGCGGCCTCGCACAAGCCTACCCCCGGCAATGCCTCGGCGGTTCTGAGCCGCGCGCCGTCGGGCGGCGAGGTGATACCCGTCACTTCTCGCGCAGTCGGCCCGCCGCATCCCGGCCCGGCATCCCCGGCCGCACAGACGCCATCCACGCCCGCCGATAATAACCAGGCGCAGGGCGAGGACGAGGAAACCAAGGCCCGCCGTGAGGCGTGGCACACCTACTACTCCCAGGTTGCGCAGCTCCAACGCGACCGGCTCGACGCGGCCCGCGCCGGGCTCGTCTCCCCCCTTTCGCCGGGCGGAAGCGGCGGCACGCCGCAACCGTCCATAGCGGCACCTGGCGGCGCCGCGGTCGCGCCCGTGGCGATGGAAGGCAATGCAGGCGTGGCGCCTCCGGGAGCGTTCCCCGGCGCCTCCATGGGCGGCTACGGCGGCCTTGGAGGGTACGGAATGCCGGGCGGCTACGGGATGCCGAGCGGTCCCCCGGTCCAGGTCGACGGCGGCCCGCAGCGCGAGAAGCAAGCCTTTCTGAGGCAGCCGAGCGATCTGTCCGGCGCGTCGGATGAACTCGTCTCGGCGATCCACGGGCCGGTGCCGTTCACCGTCATGCAGGCCACGGCGATCCCGGCCGTGATGGACGGCGGCATCAACTCCGACGTGCCGGGACAAATCCGCGCCCATATCGAGGAGCCCGTCTATGACACGGCGACGGGTCGCTATCTGCTCCTACCAGCCGGGGCAACGCTGGTCGGCGAGTATGATTCGATGGTGTCGCAGGGGCAAAGCCGCGTCGCCGTCATCTGGCACCGGATCATCTTCCCCGACACCAGTTCGCTCAACATCGGCTCGATGGCGGGGGCGGACCAGGGTGGCTATGCGGGGTTCCACGATCGGGTGAACTCGCACATCTGGTCCAAGATCGGAAACGCGCTGCTCATCTCGGTTGCGGGCGCGGGGGTGCAGCTTTCGCAAGGCACGAGCGGCGGCGCGAACGGCTACAATTCTCAACAGATCGCCGCGGCGTCACTGGGCCAGCAGTTCTCGCAACTCGGCCAGGAGTACGCCCGCGCCGGGCTCTCGATCCCGAACACCCTGGAAATCCGCCCCGGCTATCGGTTCAACGTGCTCGTCAATAAGGACATGCACCTTCGCCCCTACGTGGACCGGCGCACGGCGGGTAATTCAACGACGGTTAGTTTCGGGCCGGTGTTGCGGTAGCGTAAGGTCCGAGAGTGCTGCGATTCAGCCGGGATCGGCGGTTCCGCCAGTAATAGCCTCCTTCTTCTCTTCCCTTACTGGATCGGGGAAGCGGTCAGAGACAAACATAATTACAACGGTCGCTACTCCTACACTGATCCCAAGCCACCAGTAGGAGGTGCCGATAGCCAAGCCGATCGCCCCCGTGATCCAAACTGCCGCCGCCGCCTTGATCCCTCTCACGTCGGCGCCGCTCTTGAATATGACTGCGCCGCCTAGGAACCCGATTCCTGAAAGGAACCCCTGGAGCGTTCGACTGATCGAGCTAGGGTCTGCTTGCGCTAGATGGTTCGCCAGCAGCATGTAGGTCGTACTGCCGATCGCGATCATCACCATGCCGGCAATGCCGATTGCTTTGTGGTGGATTCTGCGTTCGAAGCCGATGAGCGCCCCGATCGCACCTGCAGCGAAAAGTTGGACGGCTATTCCCAGAAAATCGCGTGGCACTGGCACATCATTTCGTTGGATAGGTAATCTGGCGTTTTCTGAGGCTGCCTCGCAAGGCTAAAGGCCTGAGGAGTGAGTCGCTAGGGATCGTAGCTCGCATCCGTAGCGAAGTGAACCCCGGCGATCCGCCCCAGCGCTGCCTTGCGCTCGCGCCGTGCCGCCAATGCCCCGGCGGCCTTCTCGCGATAGAAGGCGACCAGGACCATCGCCATGAACGGGATCGCGGCCTCTGCCAGGAACCCGGCAGCGTTCAGCAGCTCGTGCGCCTTATGCGTGAAGAACCAGCCCGCCCCGCAGAACATCGCCATGAAGATCAGGCCGCCGGTCGCCACGAAGCACGCCACCATGAACGCGCCGAGGATCACCCGCGACGCCAGGGTGGCGATGCCCACGAAGAAGGCGAGAACCGCCCCCAGCAGCACGCCCAGCAATTCTCCTGCCGCCCGTTCGATTGCCCGCATGATCGCCTCCCAGTCCTATCGCTCAAGGTCCATGTCTGGCGTCCGCGCCCTGTCCCTGGCGATTGCCGGCGCCTGCGTAGGGGCCTTGTCGAGGGTGGCCGCATGTCCCGGCGCCGCCTGCTCGCGCGCGGCAAACGCGAAGGCGGCGCGCAGCCATAGCCGAGCCGCTTCCTGTCCCTGGTCGCGCGCAAGGTCATTCCAGTCCGTGCCCTTTGCGCCCGCTGGAAACCCTGGGAACAACGCTTGCCCGCCGATCGCGGCGGCGGCCTGTTCCGCTTTCTCGCGGCCAACGTTCGGCTTGCCCTCGGCCTGGCGCTGGTGATCGTTGTCGCCCGCAATGTAAATCGGCCGGTCCGGATGCATCGCACGATAGGCCTGCGCCACCGCGAGCAGGTTGCCGGCGTTGAACGCGACGATCACCGGCTGGCCGGTGAGCTTATGAACGGTGGCCGCTGTCGCGTAGCCCTCGGCGATCAGCAGCGGGCCGGGCTGGCTCACGTCCCCGATAATGAAGTGCCCACCGTCCACCCGGCCGCCTTCGTGGAACCGCTTGGAGCCGTCCGCCCCTACGTGCTGGAGGCTCCATAGCTTGCCGTCGGCGTCGCGCACCGGCACGAGCAGCCGTCCGTCCTCGCCTTGCCGCAGCCCGTGTGAGGGCACGCCCTTGTCGTCCAGGTAGGGATGCGACTGGACGGGCACGGCAGCGGCCCAAATGGCGTCGACCTGTTGCGCGGTGCGCTCGTACATCCGCTCGCGCTCGGCGGCCCGATCCTGGCGTTTCTGCGCCACCTCGGCGGCAAGCGTCGCGCGCTCGCGGGCGTCGAGGGCCTGCGCCTGGCCGATGGATTTCCAATTCACCTTAGCGCCGGTGCGGAAGTTCTGGATGAACCCGGCGGGCCGCCCGTCGGCGTGTCCGGTGTAGGCGCCACTGCGTTCCTTCCCCCGGTCGCCCTCGACGGGGACGCGGTGCATCTGGCCATCCATCTCGATTACGCCATCGGGACGCAGGCCGCACTCGCGCAACGCCTCGGCGAACTGCTCCGCCGGGGTCACGTCGACGGCGATATGGACCGATCCCTTGGCCGGCATCCACGCCGCGAAGGCGTCGAGGTCCGCGCCAGCCGGGACGAACCAGGCCCGCTCGGCCCGGTCCCACCGTGCCCCGAGTTGCTTGGCGTCATCCTTCTCGGCGAAGGGGACGGCGAGGTAGGTCCGCTCGCTGCCAGCGCTCACGGCGCGGCGGCTCTCGGGGACGAACACCGGCACGCGGACTTCAACCTCCGGCGTCATCTCCGCCTGCTGCGCCGGGCCGCTACTGTACGAGGACATTCATCGCCTCCATGGGGTAAGTCGGGTTGCGCGCCGCCGAGGCCGCCGAGGCGCGCAGGACCGCGTAGGCTTGCGCGAAGTCTCGATAGGGATCACGGGGCGCGAGCGGGGCCGAAGGAGACGAGGCCGCCGCCATCTGGACACCGTCGCCCAGCGCGGGCACGCCGCCAGAGCCGTAGTAGAGCCGCACGTATGACCCAAGCCCGCGGGTAAAATCGCCCGTGTTATAGGCCGAGAGGGCAGCCTTCAGAGCGGGTTGCCCCTCGCCGAGACGGCGCGCGGCCTCGGCATAATCGGTCGTCAGGATCGCGCCGCCGGCCCCGATATTCGTGCAAGGATCGAACATCTGCGCGATGGAGTAACCGAGCGCGGACAGGTTCCGGCTGTTCACCTGCATAAGCCCCAAATCCACGCTGTAGCCGCCCCGGATATAGCTTTCCGCCGAGCTCGCCGCCTCGGGTACGCTGCCCGGGTGCGGCTGCGGCCCGGACAGGTGGTTGACGTTGACGGCGAGCGGGTTGCCATGGCTCTCGACGCGGATCACCGCTTCCAATGTGACCGGCGAGACGTTCGCGGCGCATGCGAGCAGCGCGGCAGCGATCATCGGGCCACCCATACGGGCCAGGTCCGGCCGAGCACGTTGGCCACTGGCACCGCGCCGAAATATCGGGAATCGAACGAGCGAGTGTCGTATCCCGAGAGAAGCCATACCTGCCCCGGCGCGACACGGTAGGAGCCGGGCGCCATGCCATGAAGCGGCCTGCCCGCGCCGTCCTGCTCGAGCTGCGCCGTGCGTTCGACAGGCTCGCCGTTCACCGCGACGCCCTCGCGTGCCACCGTCACCAGGTCGCCCGGCACGGCGGCCACGGGCTTGACGAGCGGTTCGGCCCCGTTCGCGCAGATGCCCGGACCGATATAGCCGCGCTCGCGCGCCTGGCGGATGCTGGGCACGTCCGGGGCGCAGATTGTCACCACATCACCCCGGCGCGTATCCGCGGCCGCTGTCACGCGCCAGATGCCCGCCGGCATGGACTCGGTATCGTTGAACCGGAACCCGGCAAGCCCGGCGGCAACCAGGGCGCCGATCGCCAGCGCGCCCGCTGCGCACAACGCGGCGGCGCGACGGTCGACCTGGGGAAGCTCCCGCCTCATAGCGCGAACGCTCCCGATGCTGGCGCCGTGGTGCCCATCGTGGCCGGGGGCGGGATCATCGCCCGCCGCGAGAATGTGGCGTCGTTGAAGTAAAGCACCTGCGTTCCGAGGATGGGCCGCTCGCCCGCGACGAAGATCACCATCTCGCCGTTCTCCACGATCCGCCCGGCGTCATCCTTGCGCGGCTTCTTCAGCGCCATGATCTCATCTGGCGTCAGCAGCGGACGGCTCACTTCGTGGTAGGTGCGAGAGACGTTCTTCAGGGAGCCGAGGCGGGTTCCACTCTCGGTCACGTCCTCTTTGATGAGGGTCGTGGTTCCGATCATGGAGCTGATCCACTCGGCGCTCTCGCGCTCGTTCGGCGCGTAGACGATGCGAATGTGGCAGTTGCCGGTGATCGCCTGATATTGCCCATAGGCCCCGAAAAGCTGCTCGCGGTTCTGCGCGGCGAGGAAGGCCTTGATCCCGTAGCCAGCGCATTTAGGCAGCGCGTCTTGGATGATCTGCAGCCTTCCGAGCGAGGGGAACTCGTCGAGCATCATCAGCATCCGGTGCCGATGCGGCGTGACCGGCTGGCCGTCCTCGTATTTTAGTTCCACGCCCATGAGCTGCCGCATCGCCATGGTAAGGAACAGGCGAATGAAAGGCCGCAGCCGTTCCTTGTCCGCGCCGCGCGCCACGATGTAGAGCGACACGGGCCGGTCCGCGTCCATGAGGTCGGCTAGGCGGAAGTCGCTGCGGCGCGTGTTGGCGGCCACGATCGGATCGCGGGCAAGCGTGAGGTAAGTCTTCGCGGTGCTTAGAACGCTGCCGCGCTCCCGTTCGGGCCGGTCAAGCATGTCGCGCCCGGCTCCCGCGATGAAAGGATGCCGGCCTGTCCCGAGATGGCTGTTTGTCCGCATCTCCTCCCACAGATCGTCGGCGTTGCTGTTCGGGTCGGATAGCCGGGCGGCAACATCGGCCAAACATCCCACCTCGCCCTTCGCCCGCGACTGGTAGAGGACATGCAGGGCCAGCGCGGCGATCACCTCGAACGCCGTCTTGGCCCAGTGATCTTTGGCTTCGATACCCTCGCCGGACGGATCGCAAATCATCAGCGCGATGTTCTGCACGTCGGACACCTCGAAAGGCGTGCCGATCCGTACCTCTTGCAGGAAGTTGAACCCGGCCGAACCCTCGACGGCGCCAGGCTCCCAACGGATCACGGTATTGCCCGCGTCCCGTGCCCGCCATCCAGCCGTAAGCTGCCAGAGTTCACCCTTCTCGTCGTAGATCAGAGCGCTTGCGGGCCAGGAGAGCAGCGTGGGCAGGATATTGCCGACGCCCTTGCCGCTCCGGGTCGGGGCGATGACGATGCAGTGTTCCGGCCCGTCGTGGCGAAGGTAGTGGATCTGGCCCTTCGCATCGGTCCAGCCGCCGATATAGACACCCGCGCGCGGCGTCGCCTCGGCACCAGGTCGCGCGAACCGGGATGCCCGGCGGGGCAGCAGGCCACTTTGCCTGATCCCCGCCTCCGGCATGAAGCGCGCAGTGCCGTGCACGCCCTCGTGTTTCGTAGGCTTGCGTCGCGCGCCGGTCGAGGCGGAGAGCCCGGCGAGCAATCCAAGCCCCGCAACCCCGACCAGCCCGGCACCCATCATCCCGAACGTCGCGTGGGCATTCGCCGCCCATGGCGCCTGCATCCATTGTGCCCACGACCAGGGGGCATAAAAATGCCCGATCCAGGGGGTTCCGAGCGCCGGGTGATAGCCGAGCCGCCAGGCAACGAACTGCGTGGCGGCGCTGCTCACGGCTATTGCGGCTGCGGTGAGAGCCGTCGCTCCCAACAAGAAGGTTCTATGCCGAGGCTGTCCGCTTATCGTGTTGCTCACCGCTACGGTCCCTGGGATACATGGCCTTATAGGGCCATAATCCACTCATCACCGCTCGCGATCAACTCCTTTCGCGCGCAGGGGGATTGCTCCTCGCCGCTGCCGTTCCAGCACGGGATCGGCGAAGTTCACAGCGAGGCTCTTAAGGCCGGCGAGCTGCGCCACTTGGCGTCGGAAGTCCTCGGTTCCATGCACCTTGAGCGGCCTCTCGCCGAACCGATCCGACGCCAGCGTGAGGGCAAGAAATGCCGCTCCTGGCGTGAGCTGGCCGACGCGAACGTGCCGAGCCTCATCCGATACGAGCCCCCCATCGTCGACACGATAAATCACCCGCCCGTCCCGTCGCACAGCCGGGTGCAAGTGCTGGTGGATGATATCCCGCGCCTCGCCTACGTCGGCCGCTTCGAGAAGCTGCCCCTCCAGCCGGTCGCGCTGCTGCTGGCGGCTGCGCAACGTCTTCAAGGCTTGCTCGCTGCCGCGTTCGGCCTCGCGTTCCAAGAAGCTGTACCAGGTGGGGACCGGATAAAGATCGCGGACCTCGCGCCGCTCTTTCGCCTCGCGTGTCCTGCGCTCGGCATGGTCGACCTTCCACCGGATGACAAGGTGCTGAAAACCCTCGCGGCGAAGGGCGCCTCGCAGGCCGGTCAGCCGCTCCTGGCGTAGCCGTTCCCGATGATAGCTGGAAAGCTGCCGGAAGGCGACCAGGTGCCGCTCGCGTAACGCCTTCGCCGCCGCCTTGCGCGCCGCCTCGGCTGGCGCGCGCTCGCGCTGAAACGCCTCATACAGCGCCCCGCCCCGGACCGGCTTGGCGTAGCTTGCCCGTACCGGCTCTGCCCCAGCCTCCTGCCCCGGCGGCTGGTAGGGGCCAAGGGCATCGGTGAGCGTTTTCATGGACAGGCCCCGATCCACGTCAGAGGCCTTCAGATGGAGGCGCTTATCCCCACCGTGCCCGATCACCAGGCCAGCTCCGCGTAATTTGACGGTGAGGTCGAGCGCCGCGGCGGCGCGGTGCATCCCCTGCCAGCCGCGGCCGGCGTCACGGGCCACGATCAGAGCGGGGCCGGCGTGCTCCTGCGCCCACGTCGCAAAAGACTGCCCGCCATGGCGTGCCTCGAAGTCGGCTGCGCGCCCGCGTGCCCGGCGCTGGCGCTGCTCGGCGCTCTGCTGGGCGTCAAGTGTGTGCGGCTCGCACGCGAGGCCGTGCCGGATTTCCAACTCCGCGCAGGCCTCTTGCAGCCGGTAGTGATCCCGGTACGGCGTCACGTTGTGGAACGTCGCCGGATGGACCTTGTTGATCGCGACGTGGAGGTGCCAGTTATCCGTATTCTGGTGAACGGCGGACACCCGCTGGTGCTCCTCGAAACCGATCGCCGCGCATAGCCGGTCCTCTATGTCCTCCATCTGCTCGCGCGTCGGCCGCTCGCCTTCTGGGAAGCTGACGACGAGATGGTAACTCTTGTCGCTGCTGCTGCGGGTGTTGCGGGCCTGGGTCGCGAGGATGCCCTTCACCGCCCAGCCAGGATCGTCATTCCCGCAGTTCGTGGCGCGCCCCCACGCTACCTTCTCGCCCTCGTGGCTGGCGTCGAGGATATAGGCGCCGAGGCGGGTCCAGCTCGCCGGGTCTGTCCGCTCCCGGTGCTCCTGTCTCACATTCAGCACGTAGCCGGAAAGGCGCTGATAACCGGCCCCGCCCTTCGGGGCGAGGATGCGCTTGGCGATCACACCCGGCTCACGGTGTCCGCCAGCCTCCCTTGCAGCTCGGCGATGCGACCGAGCAAGCGCCGAACTTCAATCTCGGAAACCCCCGCGCCCGCTCGCTCCACAAGCCATAGCTTCAACAATCCTCCAAGCCTGCCCTGGTCGCCGGCCACCCGCACCAGGTCGCCGACGGCCGCATGATCGAGGGCGGCGCGCACGGTTCGCCCCAAGGCCGCCGCACGTAGGTAAGACGCGACCGATAGGCCGGCATCGGCCGCACGGGCGGCGATGGCGGCCCGCTCGTCCTCGGAAACCGTGAGCTTGATGGGGTGTTGCCGGTCCCGTCCCTTGTAGCTCGCCCGGCCTGATCCGGCCCGTTTCGTCATGGCGTCAACCTCGTTTCCTACGTCGAGCATAGCGAGTAAGCCGGCGCATTGTGGGTACACAATGCCTATCCTGCCATCGAACTCCAAGGCTTATCAACGCTCATCTTTGCTTCCCTAGTCGCAGGCTTTCCCCTTGCGTAGAGATAAGCATATAAGAGCGAAGACAAGCCTGTTGCGAGCAATGATAAGCAGTGATAATCTTAGTGTCCTCGGGCCGCCGGTTTACCGTCTCGGCACCGCTCGGAATCCTCGATCGCCCGGCAACATCAGGGTCACAGATGGAAGATGCACCACCACGGAAGCCCTGGGGCGCCGGTCGAGTTGCCTTTCTCGCCAGGCTCGACGCGATCACGGCAGAGATAGCCCAAGGCCTTCCCCTCACGGCGATCTACGAGACACACCGGGCCGCACTCGGCATCGGCTACCCGTCCTTCGTGAAGCTGGTCGGGCGGTACGCGAATGGCGCCCGAGTGACCCGACGCCGCACGCGCACGGTCGAGGAAACCCCAAGCCCGACCACGCCGCCGGCTGCTCCCGCTCCTCCCCCTGCCCTGCCCCTGCCAGAGAAAGGCTCATCCGATGCCCGACACGAACCCGTCGCGCCCCGCACTTTCACCTACGACGGAAACCCCCGCGCCGACGACTATGAGCGCTACGTCACGGGCACGGCCCGAAAGCCCGAAAGCTGAGACGCCACGCCCCGCCCATTTCGTCCTGCAAGGCAAGGGTGGCGTGGGCAAAAGCCTCGTCGCCAGCCTCCTCGCGCAATGGCTTGCCGACCAGGGACGGCTGCAAGGCTGCTATGACACCGATCCGGTGAACGGTTCCCTGCAAAGCATCCCCGCCCTCGCGGCGGAGCCGGTCGAGCTGCTGGCGGGCGACGCCCTCAACGTCAAAGGGGTGGATCGGCTGATTGAGGCCATTCTGGCGGCCGAGCGTGAGGTTGTGGTCGACAACGGCGCGGCTTCGTTCCTGCCGTTTTCCCGATACCTGGTCGAGAACGGCATTGCTGGCGTGCTGGGCGAGCGCGGTGTGAGCATGATCGTACACACGGTCATTACGGGCGGGAGCAACGGCCTCGACACGCTCAAGGGGCTAAGTGCCCTGGTCGAGCACTTCGCGCCCGGCGCGCAGATTGTGGTTTGGGTCAACGAGTTTTTCGGCCCGGCCCGGTTCACGGGGACGGACTTTGAGCAGACCGTTATCTACAAGGAACACCGTGCGAAGCTACGCGGGACAATCTACCTCCGCGCGCTCGATCCGGTGATGTTCGCGCCGAACTTCGCCGAGATGCTTGAGCGCAAGCTAACGTTCGCCGAGGCGATCGCCAGCGACGATTTCATGCTGATGGAGAAGTCCCGCCTGTTCCGCATCCGGGCTGCGATCTGGGATCAACTCGGCCTCGTGCTGTGATGGATCGGGATCTGCTCATCGCCACAGTGCGCAAGGAGACCGGGATCAAGCTGGACCGGGCCGATCCCGTTCTCGCCACCGCCGTCATCAACGACGCGCTGCTCGATCACGCCTTAGCAAAGCTCGACGCCAGCATGAGGGCTATGGCGGATCGCCAGTCGGCCACTGCCGCAGCCGCCACCGAGCAGCAGGCGGAGGTGTCGAAGCAGCATCTCGAGGACGCGAAGACGGCGGCGGCGGTCCTGGTCAATTCCTCGGCGGAATGGGTCGCGCGGCAGCTCCGGCAATCCAGCGAGGAGGCGACAGCCTTCATGCTTACCGAGCTGCGGAAGGAGACGGCAAAGGCGCAGGCCGCGTCCCGGCTCGCACTGCGGTTCGCTTGGATCGCGGGCGGCGCGGCCGCGATCACCGCCGCCGGGTTGACCGGGTTCCTGATCGCGGCCCTGTAGGGTGTCTGGCTTCATCACGTTTTGACGCCAGCACGTCATACCGTCAGGACGCCAAAGGCGGCAGCCCGTGCTCCGCGAACACTTTGGAAAACCCGTCCAGCGCAAGGGCCTGCAGACTGACGCCTTCGGCGACGGCGAGCTGGTGCAGCCGCACCCAATCGCCACGGGTCAGACGCACAGTCAGCGCCACAGTCTCGCCCTGGGCACGCTTACGGGTGGTTGCGGACTTGGCTGCAGCCGGTCGGTCGGGTGCCACCTGGGCCGGCTCCGCGCCCCTGCCCCGTGTAAATGCCGCCAGCCCGGTGGGTTTCGCGCTCATCTCATCTGCTCCTCAAACCAGGCCCACAGGGCTCGAATTTCGGCTGCGGCCTTGCCATCGCCTTCAAACTCGGTCACGGCCCGGCCTGTGGCGACGGCGCGCGCGAAGGCCCGGCGCTCCGTAATCTCGACCGGCGCAACCGGAAGGCCATGCTCCGCCAACGCTTTCCGCGTCTCCGCGATTTCCGGCGCCCGGAATGGACAGGCCGAGAGCACGAACACCGCACGCGCCTTTGCCGCTTTCACGATCCGCACCGCACCCTCTGCCGCTGCCAGATCGAACGCCGTAGGCCGGCAGGGCACGGCCACCAAGTCGGCCGCTCTGGCAATCCGGGCCGCCTCTGGCGCCGCGTGGGGGGCGGCATCGATGATGGTGAGCGCCATGCCATCGCCGCGAGCGGCGTCCAGGACGCGATCCAGCTCGGAGACGCTTGCTGTCGCCACGATGGGAGCAGCACCCTGGCGAGCGTCACCCCAAACGCTGGCGGACTTCTGCGGATCGGTGTCGACGAGTACGACGCGCCGGCCGGCTTCGTGGGCGGCTACAGCCGTATGCACGGCCAGCGTCGTCTTGCCGGCGCCACCCTTCTGGCTGAGGAACGCGAGGACCTTCATGGCGCTACGGTTGCACAACGCCGTGACGCTGGCAAACCGTGACGCCTTGGCGTCAGTGCGTCTTGGCGTTGCGACGGCTAAGCGGCGAGGTGTATCAGGCTGTTGTTGGGCGATTGCTCACCCGAGCGGCGGGTGAGCGGAGCCGGGCCGCGCTGGTTGATCTAGCGATCTTCCCGCTGATCGAGGCGGAGGGATAGCGGCGTTCTGGCGGCCGGCGCTCGCGTCCGCCTCGGCCCCATCGCGGGTGGGTTGGAGTTCAATGGCGGCTATACGGCAATCGAGGGACGACGAGGGCATGTGTCATGCTGCTGCCTTTTATCGTGCCAATATGTCATGTCCTTAAGACTGGTTGACATCTCAGCCGCTTTCGTGTGAAGTAGAAAGACATAAGAGAATCGAGGAGTGAATGGCCACAGCTTCGGAGGCGATCGCAGAGATAGCGGCGACGGCGGTCATACTGCCGTCAACCGTGTTCCGGACCGCCCGCGCTCTCCGGGAAGCCGACACCGGACTGTGGGCGCAGGGCAGTACCGGCCAGGCCGCTCATGTCGGGCCTAGCCACCTGGTTAACCTCACGCTCGGGCTGGTGGTGGCTGTAGCCGAGCCGGTGTCGAGCGTCCCAGCATGGATGCCTCACTACCGCGAGCTTACGTTCCCAGGCCCTTACCGTTTGCGGCAAGAGCATCGTGGCGCTGCAATCCGAATCCTTTTCGAGGACGCACCTGATGGCTTGCCTCTCGTGCCCGGAGTGCTGGGCGGCGAGGGGGGATTCGGCGGCGACTTGGAGAGGCTGCTCGATCGGTTGTCCCAACCGGGTAGCGACGCGGCTGCTGTGCTTGAGGCGGCCTGGTTCACGGTCGAGTTGATACTAGACCCCCGTTTCCCACGCGCCAGGATCGGCATTCTGCCACCTGACTTGCCCGGCAATCCCACCCCGGCAGCGCAATGGTTCCACTATACGCCGCAGCACAACCCGGCTTGGAATCTTCTTAGCCCACCCCCGCCGGCGCCATTCGTTCCCAAGGTCGCTTTGCGCACGCCGCTGTTCGTCACGCTGGCTGCCCTTTGGGCGGATACCCGGCAGCACCATGCCCGTACCGGCATGCTTGCGGCGGCAAGGGTGGCGCGCCCCCCCAAGCGAAACCTGTTAATAAACGTCCCCGGGGGCACGACCCCGGAACGAAAAACCGCCGCAGCTCGTCCCTTGCAGGGGACGAGTGCGACGGTCCTAAGCGACCAGCCCGCGGATACGGAACTGGATAAGCACGCACAAGCTCATCCTATCGAGGAGAGAGAGAATTCTCAACCTCCTCCTGGTCCGCACGCTGATCGCTCCCTTCAACCCGACTGGAGTGACCCTTTATGACTTCCCCCGAGCGCATGCAGTTCCCCCGAGTGCCGGCAAAGATCAAGGCTGCTACCGGCCAAGAGTACCCGTACCGCCGCCTTTATGCTCGCTTGCTCGACGGCCGGTTACCGATGATCCAGCAGGACACTGACACCAACAGGTACTACATTGAGGCGGCAGACTTTCCGGCACTGCTCGCCGCACTGGGTTTGACGGCACTCGCGCCAATGCCGGTGCCGAAGGTGTCGAACCGCGCCCGCACCGCGACACCCGCCGCGTCCGCCTCACGCACCGCCACCTAGCAGGAGCGTCCACGCCCCCGCCGGGCGGTTGGGGAACGCGGACTTTCTCATGGGATTTCATTCCTATGCCACACATGCGCCCCAGCGTCTAGCGGGTCCGTATGTGATTCTCATCTGGTCCGCTAAGCCGGATCATCACAACCACGCGCGGCGGCTCACCAGCCAGGCAGGTGCGCAATGAGCCGCACCATTAGCGCTCCGGCCGGCGCCGATATCCGACTTGCCAGCATGGGCAGGCATCATGTCGTGATGGTCGCACCGCCGCCGCTCAAGGCCGAGCTCAACGCGTTTCTGCGGCCGGGCGTCGTATCGGGACTCTTTACTTTCGATCCGGGTATGACTTGGCCGGACCGGGATGGTTGCGCCTTTGCCCAACAATACCTGAAATTGGGCGTCCCAGTCTGTTTTCAATTTGGGTCGATGGCGGATGCCCTGACCTGCCATCGCCGTCTCGTGCGGGAGGCGGGCCGATGAACGCCTGGCAGAAAGACATCCAGAGCGTTCAGGATGAATCGGGTGGCGCCCTTTATATCTACGTTGTTCAAACGGAGGACTTGCCTGAACTCCTTGGTGACGCCTTAACTGGCAATTC
>JAABUX010002579.1_pt1 | contig 25414 bp, 28 predicted proteins | sample 5561851 | NCBI WGS metagenome assembly JAABUX01 (sample SAMN10711883, study PRJNA513361) | rock metagenome | isolation source: Antarctica rocks | place: Antarctica: Victoria Land, Richard Nunatak red sandstone | collected 2016-01-03 | reverse complement strand
CCATTGTTTCTCATTGAGCATTCTGCGCATTTGTCTATAGCCTTGTTCATGTGACACTTTCTCCATGCTGATGAGAATATCACACCTTTATCGCTTTGTCAAACTATTCATGGAAGTGCCCTTAGGACGGGAAAGACGCCGTTACGAAGCCAGTTGAAATGCTCGCGCCGTTTGCGCCAGAAAAATCTGATGCATGCAACGTTGACAAGAATGTAGATGAGGATGACGAAGATTGCATCGAGTGTGCCAAAGAAGGCAAATGCGTTAATCGGGGTTAGGAGGAGACCAAGCAAAATACCACTTACAAGGCCAATGGTACAGAGAAGTGTAACGGCACCAACGGGTGTTTGACGTGTGGGATGCATCCATGAAATCCAGCGTGGAAGGAGACCGTCACGACCGACAGCGTAGAGAATACGTGCGCCACCGTTGACGATGGCGAGTGCCGCCCCAAAGAATGAGAAGACGCCAACAAGATCAATCAGTGCGGCAAAGGTGCTACCACTAACATGACGACCGATGGTGTCGAACGGTGCGGCATCGTTGGCATAGCCCGTGACCATGTTGTTGACACCATAGCCAATTGTCGCGACATAGGCCATGAGGATATAAAAGATACCGACTACAATCATCGAGCCAAACACGGCGCGTGGGATGCTGCGATGAGGGTTACGCGTCTCCTCACCAAGGGCAGCCGCCGTTTCAAAACCAATAAAGCTGAGGATAGCAAGCACGATGCCAATAGAAAGGTCGCCGCCTTTTGGAAGCAAACTTCCAGTAAATGGGGCCGTAGTTAATCCACCTTGACCACCAACATGAACAAGCACGATTACAGCAAGAATCAGACACACACCTATCTCGAAAACAAGGAACGTCAAGTCAATAGTGAGCGATTGCCGAATGCCTACATATGAGAAGGCAAAGACGATACCTATGGCGGCAACGAACCAGAAGGTCCAGTGCAGGTTAAGACCAAACCAGCGATAGACCAACGTTTGCAGATTAGCACTCATTAAAATAAAGGAATAAGGTGCGCCAAGTGCTACCGCAATAAGTCCAATCCAGCCAGTGAGAAAGCCCCAGCGCGGCCCCAGTCCTTCGGTGACAAAGGTATACGCTGAGCCACTGGATGGGAGTTCACGCGACATCTCGCTGTACTGGTTTGCCATGAGCAAGGCTACAATAAAGCCAATAACATAACATAGGGGAAGGGCGGCACCAACAAGACCCGCCTGGGGAATGGTGTTAAAAAAAATTGAGGCGGCGGGTGACATGACCGCTACAGAAATAACAATGGCGTGACGTAAGCCAAGCACACCACTGCGTAGGGGAGTGCCCGTTGGCGTAATCGTTTCTTTCGCATTAATGGGTGATGAGGCATCGCTCATGAATAATGCTCCTTTCATATCTATGAGGAGGAAAAGGTGTATCGTTCATGAAAAAGCAACCTCTTTAACCTGCAAACTAAGAACGATCTAAATGGTAGGAATTTCACCGCGTATTTGGTATACTCTTATGAAGAACATATACAAAGATTACATTGATGTGTTCGCTTACAGTATATCGCAACCATCTTGATTTGGGAATGATAACATTACTATTTCACCACAACGTATGCTAAATGATATGAAGAGGTGGAGACAGAGGAGATTTGACTGATGAATACATGGAATGAACGAAACAAAGCGGTTATCGAGGAATTCCGTACACATGGAGGCCAGGTGAAAGGGTGGGACCCATTAATCTTGTTGACAACCATAGGAGCCAAAACTGGTCAACCACGCATAGCTCCCTTGATGCTTGTTACTGACGGGGATCGCATACTTGCAGTCGCGTCCAAAGGAGGCAATCCGAAACACCCTGAGTGGTATCTCAACCTGCTGGCCCACCCCGAAGTGACGGTTGAGGTTGGTAGCGAGAAATTTGAGACCGCTGCCCGGATTCTCACTGGCAATGAGCGAGAACAAGCGTTCAGGAGAGCAGCAGAAGTATTTCCGCCCTATGCCGAATACCAAAAGAAGACGACGCGCGAAATTCCTGTCATTGCACTCGAACGACCCACCAAATAACCAAATGGAAAACTACGCTATTTGATTCGTTCTGATTCGCTGTTTTCTTTGCAACACGGTGGAGGTAAATTCAATGTCCAACGAAACATCTCCTACTTCCGAGCAGGTCGCGACACTCGCGTCTCGTGTCTTTGCCTTAGTCCGGGCGTGTCCTGTAGGCCGTGTAACGACGTATGGCTGGTTAGCAAAGGCGGTTGGCTACTCGCATGGCGCACGCATGGTTGGTTGGATTATGCAGGAATCGCAGGAAGGGGTTCCTGCACAACGCGTCATCAATAGTAAGGGTGAGTTGTCGGGAAGTTGGGCGTTCGGTCAAAAGGGAAAGATGCGTAGCATGTTAGAAGCAGAAGGGATTGTCTTTTCACAGGATGAACGTGTCGATCTCAAACGCTATGGTTGGGATCCCACACGCGATCTTAGCGAAGAGGAGGTAAGTGGTATTATGAATAAAGCCGCCAACATCCACTACGAGGTCAGCACGCAGCTAGTAGGATTGGTGCGAAACGACCCTGCCTCACCGATGCGAGCGTCATGAACATTCAACGAATGAGCGTTTCAGTGGTTTGAAATTACTTCATTCTATGCTCTTTCCGTCAGGACACACCTAGCAAGGAAACGTGTATGTGTAGAAACATCAAGACACTCTTCAATATCGAACCGTCTGTGACCGAGGAAGAGGTTCGTGCAGCCTCATTGCAATTCGTGCGAAAGGTGAGTGGCTTCAACAAACCATCGAAAGCTAACGAAGCCGCATTCCTTGCTGCCGTTGACGAGATAGCGGCGGTCTCCAGCAACCTTCTTAGCTCGCTTGAGACGAACGCACCGCCGAGGGACCGTGCAAAAGAGGCGGCCAAGGCACAGGCACGCTCTGCACAAAGGTTTGCTAAGTAACTCTTACGAGAGTCCGAGCCTGCTGCCTTGCTGATCGAGCGTTAATGAAACCGCCTGAGATGGGCTTCCTTATTCTGCCTCAATATTACTTTCACCAGAACGAATTGTACACTTCTGTTTAGGATGACTCATAGAGGTCAATTGTTGTGCCTTTGCCACTCCAAGTGCCTGGAGTCAATTTCCGTATAGATCAGGCAGAAAAGAATAGACCTGTGTAGAAAGCTTTGTTGGAAAAGGAAGGATACTATGCAAACAGAAACACCCATTTTCCGTGAAGACGCTGCGCGTCACGCGACCATTTCCGCTCATACACAGGCCGTTGAACATGCTATTCAGGCGATGCACACTCATCTTCATGAACCGCTACTCTTAGAAGATCTTGCCGCGATTGCCTATCTGAGTCCCTCTCATTTCACGCGCGTCTTTCATCGTCTGATTGGCATTCCACCTGGCGACTTTCTTTCAGCATTGCGCTTCCAGGCGGCGCGGCGTTTGCTATTGACAACTCCGCTGAGTGTGACCGATATTTGCTTCGAGGTTGGCTATACCAGTACAGGCTCTTTTACCAGCCGTTTCACGCACCTCGTTGGTCTGCCTCCACGCCTGTTGCGCCGACGGGCACATGAATTCGAGCCGCTTCCGATAGAGCCTGTCGAGTTGTGTTCCATGACATTCTCTGACATTCCAATGAAAAACACTCTTTTAGGCCAGATTAGTGCTCCCGTGACCTTTCAGGGCACCATCTATGTTGGCCTATTCACCAGCCCCATTCCACAGGGAACACCTGTACGGTGTACCAAACTTAGTTCACCGGGTGCGTATCTGCTTCATGGCATCGCTGATGGCATCTACCATCTCCGGGCGGCTGCTTTTCCCGTCGCTGTAGACCTCCAATCGTCTCTGCTTCCCGGCGAGAAGATGTTGTTTGGCAACAACATGAGTCCGCTTGTCATACGCAATGGTCATGTTGCAGGCAATCCCAATCTCGTCCTGCATCCACCGCGTCTGACCGACCCACCCCTCGTGATGGGTTTGCCTTTGCTGTGAACGAAGAGGCAAACAAATGTTCAAAAAGAGCAGGATAGAAGAAGTTTTTTGCTTTTCCTTCTGCTATACTGGTTACGTAATCAAAAGGTGCTTCTCTCATTCGAATATATGAGAGGACCGCTGCTCTTATGAAATTCTGAGCGGCAAGGTTTGAACAAACCCTTCTTGACAATTATAGTATACTTGTTCTAAACGACATCGAATACATTGCAGTATGAAGAGGCGCGTCATGGATACACAGGGGACTCCTCCGGTTACAACGATCATCCTGCCGCAGGTACTGCTCTCTACAACAGGCAACCGTAAGGTTGTTACGGTATCGGGCAGCACCATTCGCACACTCATTGACGCGCTCGACCACGACTATCCCGGTGTAAAATTTCACCTCTGCTACGAAACAGGTGAATTACGTACCTTCGTCAACCTCTTTCTCAATGGCAAAAACATCCGCTATCTCCAGGAGCTAGATACTCCCGTCCATGAAAACGCTACCATTCACATCTTTCCGTCTGTGGCCGGTGGATAAGCGAACACAAGGAGATCGCTATGGGCAAGTCATACGCCAAAGGCACTATCCTACTCACGGTCGGCACAAAACGTGGGTTATTTCTTCTCTCCTCGTCTGACAGACAGACGTGGGACATTGAAACCACTACCTTAAAAGGGCAGCGCGTCTTTTACGCCATCCTTGATCAGCGGAAGGGTCACAGAATGTTTGCCGCAGAAAACGGCGATTTCTTTGGCTCATTTGTACGCTACAGTGATGATTTCGGCCAGACATGGCAGACTCCAGAGCAGGGCATTCAATTTTCGCAAGAGAGCGGCGAGAAACTGCAAAATATCTGGGTCATCGAGACTGGACGGCCCGACGAGCCAGGTACACTTTACGCAGGTATTGATCCGGCGAGTCTCTGGGTCAGCACCGATAACGGCGTACACTGGAACGCGAACGACGGTCTCCTCAACCATTCGACCCGGAAGAGCTGGGAACCTGGAGCAGGGGGATTGTGCCTGCATACAATTATTGCCGATCCCACCAATCCCTTACGCATGTGGGTGGGTATCTCCGCTGTGGGCTGTATGAGAACAGATGATGGCGGCACAACATGGGTCTTCGCCAATAAGAATGTGCGAGCAGGTTTCTTACCTGAAACATATCCTGAGTTCGGTCAATGCATTCACCGCCTGGTACAGCATCCAACACAACCAGACACCCTCTACCAGCAAAACCACTGTGGCATTTACAAGAGCCTTAATGCCGGGGACGACTGGATCGATATCCAGAACAGCCTGCCATCAGAGTTTGGCTTCCCGATTGCTCTGGATAGCCATCACCCCGATACCGTCTTTGTCGTCGTGGAAGCCCCGGACGGTCGTCATAATGTTGGCGATCATTTCGTCGTCTATCGTACTGAGGACGGTGGGAAGCAATGGCAACCGCTCACAAAAGGATTGCCAACCGGACAGGGTGTGCGCCTGGGCGTGCTGCGGCACGGTATGTGCGCTGATACACTCGATCCCTGCGGAGTATACGTCGGCACAAATACGGGGCAGATATTCGCCAGTCATGATCGCGGCGAGAGCTGGCAGCTCATCGCTGACTTTTTGCCGTCGGTGTATTCGATCAACGCCGCGATCCTCTAAGAGGATAGGTACTGGCGAATACGTGTTTGGTTAGTGCCAAACGGGGTAGTATCAACATGTCAAGAAAGAGGCTTTCTTGACATGTTGACTTGAACGAAGGCATATAAAAAATAAAGCTAATCCTTTAAAGAAGATTGGGAGGAGCGGCAGAAATGAGTGACTGACACAGCGTAAGGCTGCAGAACGGTCTGGTTTAAAACAGCAAGCTATCAGTCGCCTGGAGAAAGCCGCTTCCAATATTCAGTTAGGGACGCTACACGCTATCTCGGCGCTTTGGGTTATAGTATTGAGATCAGGGTCATAGACAATCAAACGGGAGATGTTGCAGGGAGAACGTCGTATTCTCAAGCGTAAGAGCCAACTGAAAGCAGTGTTGTTCCCTTATCATGCTCCACTCACTATAGCGAGTGGAGCAGTCTGTCCGGCCTCGCCACGATGTATTACTTATTCCTTCTCAGGCCGATATCGGACTAAAACAACCCCGTTGCTAAACGTTTTGGTGTTTACTAATTTCATATTCATCCTGTCCTTGATGTCTTTGAATAACGGTTTGCCTTTTCCCAAGATAACAGGATTGACCATAAGTTGATATTCATCAATCAAGCCCAGATTTGTAAGCTGCTCTACGATAGTGCCGCTACCAAATATCATCATATTTTTACCCGGCTGCTGTTTCAGTTTCAGGAGTTCATCTTTACGAAGCTCTTTTACTACCTCTGTATTCTGCCAATCAGCTTTTTTAAGTGTCGAGGAAAAAACAATTTTGGCAGAGTTGTTGAGTGATTGATAGTAAAAAACCAACATCTTCGGCCCTCTAACAGCATTTTATTTGAGGAACGAAGATGTTAACTCTAGTCCACGACTTTATTCTTGATGAACAACATATTGTTCATCAAGAATAAAGTTGTGGACTAAGAGGTAGTATTTCACACGCGAAAAAGGATTTTCGGGCGAAATAAAGTTGTGGACTGGAGTATTTCTTATCTTTGACAAAATTTTCTCACGAAGAATAAAGTTGTGGACTCAAATATAGTTTTCCTTCTACAGATATGTCAGCGGTATAGACCAAAATCCTCAAGTTTGAACAAAAAGTACACAACCCATCAGTAGAATTTTTTTGAAAGTTAATACACCTCTCGCTAGAAAGATTTATGCGCGGGGATAAATCGTTCTAATTGACGCCAGACAAATTGACCTTTATATAGTTACAGGAAAATGACAGGTGTATATAGCCCTTTCCCAACAGATAATCATGATCCTTATTTAGTCACTCAAGAATTGGAGAAACGAGAAACCGCTCTTCAAATGCTACCCTGGACACTCGAAACTTTACCTGGCACAACGTGGTGTAATGTCCATACCGGTAGTCGAAGTCTGATTATCAAGATCGACACTGATCGCTATGGTAAAGCTGTTCCCTTTGTGGAAGAAGGTGAGGATTTCTCGACACTTGGAGTATGGTGGGATGATCGTTTTTGCATTGAGAACTGGATACGCATCGACCACCTGCCTGCTTCAGGACAACTAGCTTGGTTCTGCTACGAGATCGATTACCTCCAAAGACAAATAAAACAGCAGATAACGCCTGAAAAATAGCCCATATAGAGAGAATTCAAGAAACATTTTTTAGCTCCATTAGCTCCTCTTTTACTCGCTTGAAGTGGCATCCTTATACACCTCCCTATGCTTATTTTAAGAAAATGGTGGAAAATCTTACAATTGGGATGAGTCACACACGTGCGTTTGCTCTACAACACGATCTTCCAATACCGCCGAACTTACTTACTACACGCACTTTTGGCAGAAAGAACTCCATAAATGTGCGTGAAGAGGTCAGCACAGAAAGGCAGAAACGCAAACACATTGAATGTGCTTTGTGTTTCTCCTAAAGACATCAGGGAACAGAACAACTTCGTTTACCAGAGAACAATGCTATATATCCTTTACAACAGCAGTTCCGTTGTTGGACGCGCTGTCTATCCAGTGTACAACTTTATTTTACGTCTACACAAATGTATGCATTAAATAAAGTTTTACAAAATCTTCACGCGATTAAGCACGACACCGTTGGTCTGATGGCAACTTAAAGTTTTACACTTCCAGCCGAAACTGTTCGTTTCCCTTTATTATCGTTTGGTTGCTTAAAATAAAGATTTACACCGCCGTCTGTTTGGAACATCCAAAGAGCAAACGGATGTTTAAGTAGCCTGCACAGGGCGGTTACGGCTGGGAAGAATGTCAAGAAGGGTTCTTAAACCGCTCCCAGCGAAACGCAAATTGTAAGATCATCGCCACCAGAATACCCATCACCAGACCGTTCTGTACCAGCGAGCGCACAGCGTCGGGGACTGTGCTGAATGCCGCCGAAGGAATAAGCATCAATGAGATACCAAGTAGCACGGGCAGTGCGACACGATAGACCGTCTTGAACGTGAACTTCATCCCTTCCAGCTGGCTCAAGCCAGAACCAAACAATTGCAAATAGGCTACGAACAGTACCGCATCGCCCACGCTCACTGGTAGCGAAGCGAACAACTGACCAAGTGCTGGGGTCAGACCGAGCAGGATGAACAGCATCGCGCCAAGCAGGAAAGGCGCACGTTTGAAGATGCGTGTGGTACGCAAAAAGCCGAACGAGGAGACATACGGCGCGTATGGAACGATGCCGAAGAGACCGGAGACGAGAGAGTTAAAGCCCGTCACGATGAGCGAGCGATGGTACTGTGTGGATGAAACGTCCTTCTCGAACAGCGTTTTCGCGCCCTCCAGTGCCGCAAAGGTGTTGCTGAGACTGATCAGGCCAGTCAGCACAACGGTAATCAACAGGCCAACATTGAAGGTCAACCCACCCCACGGCAGGATGGCGAACAGGGCATTACCAGCAGGAGCCAGCACGGTTGCGCGATGAGGGAAAAAGAGCACGAATGCGATCCAACCTACGATAATACCTATTAGAATGGCGAAATTGCTGATCAATCCCCGCCCGAAGATGCTCAAGAGCAACACCAGCACGACCAATCCCAGAGAAAGCAAAGCGACACCCGGATCGATATGCGTGCTGGTAGAAAGCCCAAACATTCCCTTGAAAAATATGCCGCACAATTGCGCTCCTAACAGAAAATAAAAGGTACTGATGACAATCGGCGTGAAGAGGAGACGCAGCCACCAACCCAGACCCGTCACACCCAGGAGGATAATGATGAGCCCGGTCAGAATAATCCCCACTTCCAGTGTTCCGCCCAATACGGTTAGCGATTGACCCGCGGCCTGGGTACTTGCGGCGAGACTCAAGATCACGCCCCACCAGAGCCCTGCCGACCCTTCCATGAGAGGGAGACGATGCCCAATCGTTGCTTGCAGAATGCATGCGATGCCAGTGTAGATGAATGCTCGCTCAAGCGACGCGGTGATGACGGCAGGTGGCTGGTGAAAAGCAGAGCCAATAGAAATAGGAATCACCACGATGTTCGCGAATATGAAGAAGAGCCATTGAACACCGGCCAGAGCGGTGGTAACGGGCGAAATGCTGTCATCAGACGGCCTTTGCAATGAACGCTCCTCTCGATGATAGTGCCGCACATTCTCTCGTACTAGCAGGTTGTCTCTCCCCACTACTGTAACACATTTGCGGATTGTGCTGGCGGTTATGTTTCCCACTAGCTCTATCAGATCAGCTTTCTTTTTGCAGCACCGTTGGTTTACCCCCCTCACTGTAACTATCTCTCTCTCCTACTCGTGCCTTCTTGAGAAGGTGAGTGCCTTCCACTTGCTGCACAAGTGTGTATTTCCTAGATATGAAAGAAAAAGACGATGTATAAGACGCGTGAAAGCATCACCGATGTCTGGGGCGAGCGCACCCCCTATGTTGGCGACTGGCCCGAACGAGTAGACCAGTACACCGTTGAGGAACCAGAAACGTGGGTCCAGTCAGCGTGCGTTCTCTGCTCAAACGGCTGTGGTATGGACATTGGCGTGAAGGAAGGGAAGATTGTCGGCGTGCGTGGGCGTGGCGTAGATGCCTCAAGCAGAGGACGACTTGGCCCCAAGGGGATGCACGGCTGGGTCGCGAACGCCAGTAAAGACCGTTTGACCTACCCCCTGATTCGGCGCAACGGGCAACTTGAACGCGCTACCTGGGATGAAGCGATGAACCTGATCGTGCAACGCACGAAAGAGACCGTTGTGCAGCACACGAGTGGTGCGATTGGCTTCTATGGGAGCGGTCAGCTTTTTCACGAGGAATACTACACGCTGGGTATCATCGGCAAGGGTGGCCTCGGCACACCACATATGGATGGCAATACACGCCTGTGTACCGCAACCTCTGCTGCTGCGATGAAAGAATCCTTTGGATCAGATGGTCAGGTCGGCTCGTATACCGATCTTGACACGACCGACACCATCATGCACTTTGGGCACAACATCGCCTCACAGCAGACGGTCCTCTGGATGCGTGTGCTTGACCGTTTGCATGGACCAAAACGCCCAAAACTGATTGTGGTTGATCCGCGTGTCACCGCAACGGCGAAAGAAGCCGATGTACATCTCGCACCACGTCTCGGTACCAATGTTGCACTGCTGAATGGTCTCTTGCATCTCATCCTCAAAGAAGGACAACTCGACCAGCAGTTCATTCAAGAGCATACCGTTGGCTTCGAGAACTTGCAACAGGTGGTTGAGTCATGTACGCCGGAATGGACGCAAGAAGTAACGAATGTGCCCATCGAGAAACTACGGGCGGCTGCAGCCATTCTTGGGACAACCCATACTCTTGTCTCAACCGTCTTGCAGGGTGTGTATCATTCCAACCAGGGAACCGCCGCCGCCGTACAGGTCAATAACATTCATATCGTGCGCGGACTGATTGCGAAACCAGGGTGCGGCATTCTGCAGATGAACGGGCAGCCAACGGCGCAGAATACGCGCGAGAGTGGAGCTGACGGCGACCTCCCTGGCTTCCGCAATTGGAGTAATCCCAAGCATGTTGAAGAGTTAGCACAGTTGTGGAATGTTGATGTCAACATCATTCCCCATTGGAGTCCACCCACGCATGCTATGCAAATCTTCCGCTATGCAGAGCAAGGCTCCATTCGGCTCCTGTGGATTATGGGCACAAATCCAATGGTCTCCATGCCAAACATTCACCGCGTTCGTGAAACATTGAACAAGGAAGGATTGTTTGTGATTGTGCAGGACGCCTTCCTGACTGAAACGACCGAGTTCGCGGATGTTGTACTCCCTGCGGCAATCTGGGGCGAAAAGACCGGTTGCATGACGAATGCTGGACGCACTGTACATATCTCGCATAAAGCGATTGACCCACCAGGAGAGGCACGTTCAGACTTTGACATCTTCCTTGACTACGCGAAACGTATGGATTTTCGTGATAAAGATGGGGCGCCGCTCGTCAAGTGGAGTACACCAGAAGAGGCATTTGAGGGCTGGAAAGAGTGTTCCCGCGGCAGGCCCCATGTGACTACACAGGACTGAGTTACGCGAAGCTCACGGGCGGTTCCGGTATCTCCTGGCCTTGCAACGAGAAATATCCCGATGGCACTCCCCACCTGTACACCGATTTCGTGTTCAATACCGATGTAGAGTATCGCGAAACCTACGGGCAAGATTTCGAGACAGGCGCGGCTACAACACCGGAAGAGTATCGCGCTCACAATCCTGCTGGTCGCGCCATGATCAAACCTGCGGTGTATCGCACACCCAGTGGAGTACCCGATGAAGACTATCCATTGTGGTATACAACCGGTCGTCTCGTCTATCACTTCCACACCAGGACGAAAACGGGACGTTCAAAAGAACTGCGTAACGCCGCCCCGGATGCCTTTGTACAGATCTCGGTGGGGGATGCCGCAAAGTACGATATCTCCGAAGGTGAAATGATTGAGGTCGCGTCACGACGTGGGACGATCATTGAACCCGCGCGTATCGGTGATATTGAGCCAGGGTTAGTGTTTGTGCCATTCCACTATGGACACTGGGACAATCCTGAGAGTCGTCCGCGTGCCGCGAACGAATTGACCCTTACTGGTTGGGACCCGGTAAGCAAGGAACCATACTTCAAATACGCTGCCGTGCGTCTTCAAAAAGTGGCAAATCAACCTTCTGCTACCAAGGGCTATACGGTAGCGGAGTTTGTCGATAGGTCAGATGGCGCGATTAAAAAAATGGTCGAGACTGCGGACGCAACGACGATGCAGGAGGTGTAAGATGCATGTTGGAAACTATCTGGGTTTGCTGCAAGCCAGCGAAGAGCAACTCGCAAATGCCTTTCTTGTCGTTGCAGGGCATCATCAGGACGAACCGGATATCGGTGGGATCTGTCATTTACAAGAGTCATGGTCTCGTGAGCACCTTGAAAAGCTCAAGCCGCTGACCGAAAAGTATAACGAGCAGAAGAGTGATGAACCAGAGCGACTCCATCAGGCTTTGTTCGGAGGAACACGCACGGGAAGCCTTGCCCTCCTACGTGATCTTCATGATCTGTGGCTGCTGGCGAATGAGGTACGTCTTTGCTGGCTGGTACTCGATCAAGCTGCAAAGGCTCTGCATGATGAGCAATTAGAGGAAACATGTCTCACCTCTGACAAGCAGACACAACGACAACTCGCCTTTCTGCTCACACGTATCAAACAATCTGCGCCCCAAACGTTAATTGTAGCAGAGTAAGCAGTACAATGTGAGGATTGCTTTGTTGCACCAACTGAGCAATTCTCACATCATGCTATGCATGAGGAAGAAAACCATGAAAAACGATCTCCCAAAGCAATCGACGCCCTCACTTGGCCCTACCGGGTTTCTCTTTCTTTCAACGCCAAACGCACCTGCTGCTTCCCCAAGAAATACTATTATCGGGCATGCGATTGGCACAATCGCCGACTATTTTAGCCTTGTGGTAACAGGACTTACCAATGCTGGTCCTACCTGTGCTGGCTACTTAGGACATCCATTCATAAAATCCATCGTTTTCTACGAACGGATGTCCTAAGTAGCCAGCACAACCACACCGTTGTTCATCAAGAATAAAGTTGTGGACTGGAAAATATCACATTTTTGACGAAACTTTGGTTCGAAGAATAAAGTTGTGAACTCATGCTCAGTTTATCTACTATAGATAAGCAAACAGAACTGAGATTCCCCTACTTTTGCGGGGATTGGTGTAGATTCCGTTCTCCGCCCAGCTTGTCTCCAGAAGCGTTCGCCGCTTTCCCTCTTCAGTCCCATTCCAAGCGGCAACGTAAGCGAGAAGGACCTGTTCACATGCGGCCATAAATTGGCTCCTTTCTTCTTCTCGTGTTCAAACAAACCAAGACTTCTGTCAGCACACTCATTCTCCTTTTAGGATAAACACGAAAATATTCGCCTTCTTTGACAAGTATAAGAAAAAACAGGAGCAAAAGAAACGTCGCTAGCTACCAGATCAGTAAAATTTCATCTTTTAGTAGTAATGATGAGCGTACCACCATATTTGACACTGTTGGTAAACCCCTTGATCGAGTAGAGTTTAAGCTTGTTTCTCCTTTAAGGAGAGCTTGGTACAAACATAACAAAGGGGTTTACCAACAGTGTCATACTTGAGCAAAGAGCAGATCTATTTCCCTTTTATATTGACTTTTGACAATTTATATCCTATATTTAACTCTATACCACTGATATATCACAGTCACGTCACGGGCACATCAGATATATCATTGTCTACATAGAACGAAGTTTCTAGCTGTGTACTTTTATTTTTCTTGGCCCAACGATTCATTTTCATTGGAGGTTATACCAGTGAGGAACCCAGCTACCACATCTTCTTCAAGCACTCAGCCCAACGAAGTGCATCGTCTCCAACGCAATGTTCTTACCGTTCCCAACGGTATTGCACTTGCAGCTGCCGCGATGGCACCTGTCCTTGCCGTAGTACTGAATGCACCGGCTGCTGGTCCTTCGGCAGGAGCAGCCCTTCCACTCTCTTTCTTGCTAGCGTTTATTGCTTGTTTGCTTGTTGGCAATACTGTTGTCCAATTCGCAAGAGAACTTCCCTCATCAGGCTCATTCTATACCTACAATTCTCAGGGACTTGGGAAAACCGCTGGTTTTTTCACTGGATGGCTCTTCTGGATAGGCTATGCTATCCTGGCTCCTGGCCTGTTCACAGCACTGGGAGCTTTTGCACACGACTATGTCTTGTCAAGCTTTCATACTGAAGTTCCTTGGTGGATTTTCAGTTTGATTGGTATGGCTATCGTCGTTGGGCTTTCCATTCGTAGTATCAAAGCATCCGTACAGATTGATCTGGTACTGCTTGTCGTCGAAGTGGCAGTTTTCTTGCTGCTTGCGATTATTGCCATTGCAGTAGGTGGTAGTGGAAATACAGTGGCGGTTTTCACTCCTTCGGCATCTCCAACAGGCTTTCCTGGTGTAGGCTTGGGAGTCGTTTTTGGTATTCTTTCCTTCGTTGGCTTTGATGCTGCGGCAACATTAGGAGAGGAAACACGCAATCCACGACGCAACGTTCCTTTGGCAGTTGGTGGAGCATTGATCTTTGTTGGTGTATTCTATGTCTTTGTGATGTATGCCCTTACAGCCGGCTATGGGCTGAATAATCCGGCAAATCTGAAAGCATTTCTCAATGATGCAAACCCATTTGTCACGCTTGCTCAGAAGGACGCTCCTTGGATTGTGCAGATTGTTGACATCTGTGCAGTCGTTGGTATCTTCTCCTGTCTGATGGCTATCCACAATACAACGACGCGCATCATTTTTTCAATGGGACGCGATCATATCCTTCCTTCGGTACTGGGAAGGGTGCATCCGCGTTGGTTTTCCCCCTATACAGCAATTATTGCACAAACGATATTTACGCTTGTGGTTGGCATCCCAGTAGCCATCTGGTTAGGACCTGGTGCTACGGGTGCATACGGTTTCACTGGTGCTATTGGCACAGTTGCCATTGTGATTGTGTATATGCTCAGTAACATCGCTCTGATCCGTTACTTCTTCAAGTCACCGAAGAGGAACTGGCTCCTCCACATCGTTGTTCCTCTATTGGGAGTGCTTGCACTAGCATATCCTCTTTGGTCAGTTGCTCAACCAAATCAAACATATCCCTACAATCTGGTTCCGTACATTGTGCTTCTATGGCTAGTAGTAGGAGTCATAGTTTTCTTCTACTTCCGCGCCACATCACCTCAAAAACTTTCGTCGCTTGGCTCATTTCTGGCTGAAGAGAACCTTTCCGAGGATCGCCTGATGCTGGACGATATAGGCGAACGTGCTCCTGGTGCCAGCGCAGACTAATTTCATCGGGTAACTATAGTGTAGCAGTCAATGGCGAAGAAAAAATATGATCATAGTCGAGAATAAACAGGTATTCACCACGCTTGCAGAATTAGTTGATCCTCAACATGCTGCGTTGGTCGTTGTGGATATGCAGAATGACTTCTGCAAACCAACATGGGCGTTTGATCAACTGGGTATAAATCTCTCGATGTACCCAGAGATGATCCCACGTTTGGCAGGGCTGATAGCGAGCGCGCGCGAGTACAAGGTACCGATCATACACATTCAGATGACGGTCTTGCCAGGACGCATCAGCGAATCACCAGCTCAGATACGCTTCAACATGCGTTTGCACTTAGCGTCTCACCGTGTAATGGAACCGCTCTGTTACACAGTGGAAGGGACACCCGGTCACGAGATCATCAACGAGCTGAAGCCACAATCAGGCGATCTTACAGTGCGCAAATACCGATCAAGCGGCTTCTGGGGTACAAATTTAGATATGCTACTGCGCAGCAACAACATACGCTCGGTGATCATCACAGGCTGTACAACCGAGGGTTGTGTTGAGTCTACTGCTCGCGATGCACTCTTCAATGACTATTATGTCATATTGCCTCAGGATTGCGTCGCGAGCGATGATCTGCAACAACACGAGGCCTCGCTCTTCCTGATGCGCCACCGCTTCGATGTTGTTTCATCTTCAGATATTCTGACTACTTGGCGACAAAGGCTGATAACCGTATCGGAGTAATGGTATTTCCCTAGATGGTACAGACGGAGGAGTTTCTATATGGGTAAACTTACAGGCAGGACAGCGATTGTCACTGGAGCGGCACATGGTATTGGTCGGGGTATTGCAGAAGCCTTCGCACACGAAGGTGCGGATGTAGCTGTTGCCGATGTTGCCTCTGACGACCAGGCAGTTCCAGTGTTAGAAACCATTCGCCGGAGCGGTCGCAAAGCACTTTACGTCCACACCGACGTTGCCAATGAGCAACACGTGCGAACAATGGTGGAGACTGTTCAGAGTACCTTCGGACACATTGATATTTTAGTCAATAATGCGGGTATCTTCACGCAGGCATTGGTCGAGAAGCTTTCAGTGGAAGATTGGGATCGTGTGCTTGCAGTTAATCTGCGCGGCACTTTTCTCTGTACACACTTTGTCTTGCCCTCTATGCTCAATCAGGGCTGGGGGCGTATCATCAATATCGCCTCACAACTCGGCTATATTGGAGGTACGGAAGTAGCACACTATAGCGCAAGCAAAGGAGGCGTGATAGCATTTACCAAAGCTTTAGCGCGTGAGGTCGCGACAAGAAATGTTCTTGTCAATGCTATTGCCCCCGGCCCAATTCTTACCGACTTGCTTGCGTCCGAGACCGAGGAATGGAAAGCAGCGAAGTTGGCAGAATTGCCGATTGGACGCTTTGGAGAAGTGCGTGAGGTCGTGCCAACCGCTGTTTTTCTGGCTTCTGAAGATGCTACGTATTATGTGGGTCAGACTCTCGGCCCAAATGGTGGAGATGTTATGCTCTAGCACAGCGAGGAGAAAAGATGGATACGGCTGCACTGATCAATCGAGCAAAGTTGGCAAACGTCCAACTCGTTCGTTTTATCTATTGCGATTATAGTGGAGTAACCCGCGCTAAGGCACTCCACGTCTCACACTTAGCGAACAAGCTACGTGAAGGACTTGGACTCACCCGCGCCCAGATGGCGATCAATCTTTTAGAGGATCTCATCGAAGTTGAAGGTATGGAACCGGTTGGCGAGGTACGCCTGGTACCCTCCCCTGATACATTTAGTATTTTACCCTGGACGCCAGGGCATGCGAGTATTATCTGCGACCTGCTCGATCAAAATCATCTCAGTTGGGGAGCTTGCCCACGCTCATTTTTGAAGGCTATGGCTGCCGAGGCTGAAAGCATGGGTATAAAGATAGAGGCAACCTTTGAGAATGAGTTTTACCTGGCACGTGAAGAGAATGGCATCTACATCCCTTTTGACCACTCTCCTGTCTATAGTTCAATTGGCCTGGACCTTTCCGCGCAGGTCATGCATGACATCGTAAAGGCTCTCATTGAGCAAGATATCGTTGTTGAACAGGCAATCAACGAGTATGGACCGGGCCAGCAGGAGATATCTATTCATCATGCCCACGCAGTCCATGCCGCAGACAATCAGATCAAGCTGCATGACACTGTACGAGGTGTAGCGTTGCGCCATAATCTACTTGCCAGCTTTGCCCCCAAACCTTTCCCTGAAGACATTGGGAGCGGCTGCCACGTACACTTCAGTCTCTGGGATACGGATGGTCAACGTAATTTGCTCTATGACACTAATGAGCCACGTGGACTCAGTGAGATGGGTCGTCAGTTCATTGCTGGCATACTCGATCACCTCCCCGCACTCATCGCCCTAACATGCCCGAGTTACAATTCATATCGCCGTCTGCAACCTCAAACATGGAGTGCAGCCTATACCGCCTGGGGCTTCGATAATAGAGAGGCAGCTATTCGTGTTGCCTCACCTTTCTGGGGAAGAGAAGAACAGACCTATAATGTTGAACTCAAGTCAGTAGATAGCAGTGCCAACCCCTACATTGCATTAGGGGGCTTGATGGCAGCGGGGCTTGACGGCATCAAGCGACGACTTCAGCCCGGACAACCCTGTGAACACGATCCGTCGAAATTAAGTGAAGCCGAACGTGTGGAAAAGCATATTCGTCGGCTTCCCACATCCATGCATGAAGCACTGGATAACCTGGCGCAGGATACACTTCTTGCAGATGCAATGGGAGACTTAATGAGTCGATCATACTTGGCGATTCGTCGCTCAGAGGAGCAAGCGTTTGCAAAGCAAAATGTTGACTTTGAAATTCGCAACCACTTCTATAAGTTTTAGGCCCTCGAAGGAGTTCGATTATGCCGATAGACCTGTCACATATCTCATTGGCTGATGATCACTGTCATGGTATCTACCGTAAACAAGGACCAATGGATATCAAGACTTGGCGACAACACTTCACGGAATCGCACGATCAAAGTATGCGAGATACGCAGGTCGCGACTACGCTGTTCTATCGCCGTCTCATCCGAGCAATGGCATCCTTCTTTGATTGCGAACCGATTGAGAGTGCGGTACTCACTGCACGTGAGCAATATGGTGAAGAGCGCTTGCATCGTGCTCTACTACAAGATGCCAACTTTGCTGTCTTGTTCGTTGACAAAGGCTATCCTCCAGAGGATGTATTGTTGCCTGATGCACAACTAAGCACGCTCGCCAACTGTCGAGTTGCACCAATGCTCCGAGTAGAAGTGTTGATGCAACGGCTGATCGCCGAACATGGGAACTTAGACGGTGTTGTTGATGCGTTGCAGTTGGCACTACATGATGTACGGAGCCAAGGGTATGTAGCACTCAAGAGTGTTGTGGCCTATCGCACTGGTTTAGCTATTCATCGCTGGGATAAGGAGGCGGTGCTTGCTTCTTTTGCCGAAGCCCGCCGTGAGGTAGAGGTAAACGGGGCAGTGCGCCTCGCACACAAACCGTTGCTGGATACGCTGTTGTTTGTGACCTTTGATGCAGCGGCTGAACAGGAACTGCCTATCCAGTTCCATGTCGGCTATGGCGATACTGATGCGGACATGCTATTAGCCAATCCACTACATCTGCGAACAGTTTTTGAGATGCCAGAGTACCGTTCAATGCCAGTAGTGTTACTTCACGAATGTTATCCTTATACACGTCAGGGAGCGTACCTGGCGAGCGTATATGAGAATGCTTATCTTGATATATCGTATGGTATTCCCTTCTTGGGCTATAGTGAAATGCTTGATTTCACTCGCGCCGCTCTTGGTGTAGCTCCATTTTCAAAACTTCTGTATAGTTCAGACGGCGTTGGTGTACCCGAATTACATTGGCTCAGCGCACATACAGGACGACGTATCGTGGGACAGGTACTTGAAGAGTGTGTTACCAACGGTGATCTTGACAACGGGGAGATAGAGGTAGCAGCAAGCGCGATTTTACGCGATAATGCCATGCAACTTTATCGTGTAGAGGAGGGGGCATGAAGCGATTAGAGGGGAAAGTAGTCTTTCTTACCGGTGGAGGGGGGATTTTGGGCAGAGCTAGCGCGGAACTGTTTGCACAGGAAGGTGCAAAAGTCGCTGTTATAGATGCCCTCAAGGACAAAGCCGAAGAGACAGCACAGCGCATCACTGCAAAAGGAGGCGAGGCCATTGCATTCTATGCTGACGTTACCGATGAGGCGACAGTCAGGGTAGCAATCGAGACAACAGTGAAGCATTGGGGATATCTTGACACGCTCTTTAATAACGCGGGAGTTATGCCGCACCAAGATGAATCCGTGCTCGATCTTGATTTTGAATTGCTGGCACGCATCTATGCCATTAACCTGGGTGGAACAGCTCTTTGCTGCAAACATGCTATTCCACATATTATCAAAGCAGGTGGCGGAGCAGTTGTGAATATGGGTTCGTTCATGGCAATTATAGGTTGTACCAAACCACAAGATGCTTACAGTGCCAGTAAAGGTGCGATAGTAGCTCTGACACATTCACTGGCCGTGCAGTTCGGGCGATTCGCTATTCGTGTAAACGCTCTTTGTCCAGGCCCAATCGAGACCGAACATGTGCGCCAATTCTTCGCAGATGAGGCAGCCCGCAAGATTCGTCTGGACCGTGTTCCATTGGGTCGCTTTGGGCGTCCCGAAGATGTTTCAGAACTCGCGCTTTTTCTTGCATCTGATGCCGCAGCCTGGCTGACGGGACAAGCTATTGTTCTTGACGGTGGCATTTCATGCAATTATTTCAGCAATGTTTCATAAGGGGGATTCGCTCTATGTGCCGTTTATTTGGCTATGTTGCTCGTAAACCAGTGATGATCGCTCAGCCGCTTGGAGGGATATTCGATGCACTGGTCGAAGTATCACGTTTTCATAAAGACGGCTGGGGCTTAGCTTGGTATGATGAAAAGGATACTCTACATCTGTCCAGAACACCAGAAGCAGCGTATGTCGGCTCGAAGTTCTCCTCTTTGATACATTCGGTTTATACTGATACATGTATTAGCCATGTCCGCTGGGCAACAGCAGGCTTTCCTTTGTGTGATGTAAATACCCATCCATTCACAAATGGAAAGTTCGCTTTTGCACATAACGGTGCTATCTCCCCCTGTGAAACGCTGGAAACGTTGATTGCTCCACACTTTAGAAATATGATCGAAGGAACAACGGATAGCGAACGCTATTTTCTAGCCCTGCTCTCGGCCATCAATCAGGCTTCTTCTCCCGTTGAGGCTTTTCGCACACTCCTGCAAAGCATCCACAAGCAGGTACGTTCAAGTAGTTTGAATTGCTTGTTACTCACTCCAGACGCGCTTTATGCCCTCAATGATTACGATGTAGATGCTCCCTTGACACAAAAGGAGCCTGACTACTTCCATCTGCATTACCGTGTGTCTCCTGAAGGTGTTATGATTGGGTCGACAGGTCTAGGCCAAGATGATGGATGGAAAAAACTCGACAACGGTCAACTCCTCATTGTAGAACGCGACACACTAAAAGTGACGGTCCTCACTATTTCTCAAGGGATAAGGCAACCACTCTCGGATGAGTATAAATCCACATTACAGCGGTAAAATTACATGAAAAAAGCAAGAGATAGCGATGTCGCTTACGAGCGACTACGCACGGAGATTATTGGACTACAGTTCCAGCCGGGTACAATGGTAGACGAACTCACGCTGGCTACAGAAGTTGGCTTGGGGCGAACTCCCGTACATGAGGCGGTAGCGCGCCTGGTCATTGATCGTCTGATAATGGTCATGCCTCGTCGAGGATTGATGATAGCGCCGGTCGGACTTGAACTCGTCCGAGAGATATTCGAGGCACGCGAGATACTTGAGTGCGGTAATGCTTATTTCGCAGTTCACCATGCAACAGATTCCGACATTGCCGAACTGCGTCAGATGGTCGAGTCAGCCGAGGACGCACGCAATGAATTTGATGTGATGCGCTTTTTAGAGGACGATCAGTGCATCCATGGCTTTCTAAGTTCAATCGTGCATAATGCATTCCTGCGAGATGCAACAGAGCGTATCTTACTACATAATTTGCGCTTCTGGCGATATTATTTTTCAACTCATCAGGCATTACCCAAAACAATGGTCTCGCACCGACCGCTTCTGACTGCATTGGAGCAGCGTGATGCCAAGATGACACGAGATGCCATGTATGAGCACATTCTCACCTCGCGCAATTTGCTGAATACGCTGTTCTAAAACGAATACGTGACTCAATTCATTAAGATATTCGGGTAGGACGCGACGCCTGTTATATGTATACACTGAACTTCTCACATAACGGAAAGAATTCATTCTCCTGTGCTGGCTACTTAGGATATCCGTTCGTAGAAAACGATGAATTTCACGAACGGATGTCCTAAGTAGCCAGCACAGGAGAATGACGGCTTTTACGCGCTGCGCGTGGTTTTGTTTCCAATGAAAGGACAGTTGATTATAGGGTAAAATGAAGTATCTATTGTTTATCTTCTATCACAGAGGAGGGGATTATCATGAGTGAATGTATTTTAGGGAAACACTCAGCAGAACTGGATGAGCAAGGAACACTAACACTGTATGGTCCCCAAGGGCGCTTGGCATTGCCATATGATGAAGCCTATGCATTGTTGACCTGGCTCTCAGAGAAGCATCAAGACACCTTGTATCGGCTTACTCATGAGGTTCAGGAACCAGAGCAGCAGTGTACGGAAACGAGTCATCCTGGTCCTATTGCTGTACCAGAAGAAGGACAAGGCGACGACTATGCGTTCTAGCTTCAACTTGGCAAGAAAGCAAAGGATTGTAAGGCAAGAATCGTTGGTCGGCCAATACACGGCGTTAAGGGTTTCGTTTCTCGCTCTCTAACGTTCTTTGTGAAACTTCTGATTTGATATAGCGGTACACAGTAGCTCGTGAGATGCGAAGGATTTCGCAAATACTTTGTACTGGTTACGTGGGACATCCATTCGGAAAAAGCCGATGTAAGAAGGATAGAGCATGAATAAAAGAGAAGTAACTACTCAGGTCTCCTACGAACTTGTAGGAGAGTGAAAAACGGTGTACACTCACAAGCATGAAGCCAGAAGAAGAACTGCAGCGACTTCAAGCCGAAAGTGAGACGCTGCGAGAACAGATCACGCAGCGAGACGAACTGATCACGCAGTTGCTCCAACGGGTGCAAGTGCTGGAAGAACGGGTGGGCAAAAATAGTCACAACAGTTCGTTGCCTCCGTCTTCTGATCGCTTTAGCCGTCAGAAGAAATCGCGGAGCCTGCGCCAAAAGAGCGGAAAGAAAGCCGGTGGACAGGAAGGACACCTGGGGACAACGCTTGAGATGAGTGCAACTCCCGATGAAGTCATTGCCTTGCCCTCGGTGATGCAGTGCCAGCATTGCCATGCGGATTTGCAGGACGTGGAAGCGACCTCGAAGGAACATCGGCAGATGGTCGAGGTCCCAGAGCCGCGGTTGCATGTGAGCGAATATCAGGGGGAATGGAAGCAGTGTCCTGACTGTCAAGGATATCGCTCCCCCATGTGGCCTTCGGGAGTCAAGGCTTCGGTTCAATAGGGACCGCGCGTGGGAGCGATGGCGGTCTATCTGCTGACCCAGCAATTGCTGCCGTGGAGCCGAACCTGTGAAGTGCTTAGCGACTTGCTGGGGGTCAAGCTCAGTGAAGGAACTCTGGCAGGACTGCTGCTGCGAAGCGCAGAGTCTCTCACGCCCATCGAAGAGCAGATCAAAAGTGCCCTGCGTCAAGCCAAGGTGATCCATCAGGATGAAACCGGTCTGTACGTCAAAAACCGTCGTGCCTGGATGCATGGAACCTCGACCACCCACCTGACCCATTATCAGATGCACCCCAGTCGAGGCCACAAGGCGTTGGATGCCAACGGCATCCTGACGGGCTTTGGTGGAGTGAGCGTCCATGATGGGTGGCCGGCCTATTTCCGCTATGATTGTCAGCATGCGCTCTGCTTGGTGCATATTTTGCGCGAGTTGACCTATTTGGCAGAAGAGTTGGGCCTGTGGTGGGCGGCAAAACTGAAAAGGATGGTGTTCTCTATGAAGCAAGCCACCGACGAGGCTCGCATGCAAGGAAAGCAAGGTTTCTCCCCGCCAGACGTCGCTGACTTCACGGCTCGCTTCTTGGCTCTGCTGGATGAGGGAGACCTGCTGCATCCCCTTGTCCCTCCCCTAAAGGGCAAACGAGGCAGACCCAAACAACATCCTGCACGCACCCTGCTCACTCGGCTGCGCAAGCACCAGCAGGCGGTCTTGCTCTTCCTTGAGCGGCTGGATGTTCCTTTTGACAACAACCTTGCCGAACGAGATATCCGCATGGTCAAAGTGCAGCAAAAAGTTTCCGGCTCTTTCCGCAGCACTGAGGGAGCGGTTTCCTTCTGCCGTATTCGTGGCTATGTGTCCACCTTGCGCAAACAGGGGCTGCATGTCTTTTCGGCTTTGGAAGCCACGTTGCTTGGTCAACCTCTTCTTCCCTCCTTCTAGGAGACCTGAGTAGTTACAAAGAGAAATACAAAGCATCTTGAAAACGCTTTATATTTCTCCTAAATCTCAGGTAATGGAACAACTTTATTTATCGTCTACAATTGTAGAAGGTAAATAAAGTTATTCCGTAAGTAGCACTTTATCACGCTCAAATAGATGGGTTTAAGTTAAATTCAAGTCGTTCTCTCTCCACACCTTGTGCTTCAAGTTCGGGTACTACGGGCAAAATAAAGTTGTTCCCTGCGGCATATGTTTGGCTGCGATTTGCTGTTAGAAGACAGGTATACCTGTTCTCAAGACCGTATTTCTGAGTCTCAATCGAGAGTAGCCACCAAGGATATGCTAAAAGAATTTGTTCAAAGTTATCATCTTTGCACAGATGCGTCACATAGCGCGTACCAGAGTAAGGAATGTCTTGCTGTGGTATAGTAAAGCCAACCTTTTTCTGTATCAGATAGGGAGGCAAAGATGAAAGCCGAAGACATTGAACGTTACCTTGCTGAACTGGGAGCAGAACTAAAAATTCGAGGACTCAAGAAGCCAGTTCGCATCCTCCTGATAGGAGGTGCATACATGGTCCTCCTCGCCAATGCGACCCGTTCCACCAAAGACATCGATATCTTCTGGCTCGACGAAGATGGATTTCAACGAGCTTATGCTCCGCTACGTGAGAGTGTCCAGGTTATCAAACAAAAACACGACCTCGATGCTGACTGGCTGAACTATCTTGCTCAGATGCTCATGTTCGATGAGGTGATTGTGCCTGAGGGCAAGCTCTGGAAACGCTTTGGCCCACTCCACGTCTATGCTCCAACCAGCGAGTATATCCTCGCACTCAAAATCACCGCGGGACGCCAAAAAGACCTTGATGATTGTGCTATACTACTTCCGAAAACACCGATCCGGACACGCGAACAAGCTCAACAGCTATTGGATCGGTACATCTTACCGGGTGGGCAACAGAAGAATGCCGAAAGTATCGAAAACGCTCTAAACCGACTTTTTGGAAGAGAAGGTTGACCATGAAATTTGAAACTCTCCGCCTCATGGCGCAAGACTACGCCGACCGGCACAAAGAACCGCCGCCGCTACCTGCAACGATAGATACTATGAGGTATGCCTATCGACGGATTTGCCAGGGAGAAGATCCTTGGACAGCACTAGGAGATTTTTCCAATGCCTGGTATGGCTATGCAAAGCATATCCGACCAGACCTGGTCAAGGAGCCTTTAGTCAAGCCTGACCAACAAACCGAATGGACCCGGCGTTGGAGAGCTTTTTGCGCCGCCTCAGTCGAATACCTTTGCGACCTTTATCATCAATCTTGTCCAGAGTGGGTACACGACTCCTCCTTTATTCTCGCTTCTCCCTGGTGGTATACCCCACGTGCGGACGATCCAACGATCCGAGAGCACCTGCTGAGAACAACTCCGCCGCCTTTTGCTCGTCGCAATATCTTTTGCAGTAATCGGCTCTATCAAAATAAATACGAAATGTACGAATGGATTCAGGAAGCCATCGTCAAGGGCTTAACGGATGTGCACGAAATCCAGCATTATGCTCGAAAGAGGGAAATCAGCTTGTACGGAGCCTGAGTCCATATAAGAGGTTGCTGCTGGATGAAAACCTGGGCATATGGAGAAGTATCGCATGATCACACTTCCCAACGGAACGTCCATTTCAGCAAGAGGTTTTTGACCTTGTCCCGATTTGATGACTCTTCCGCAACTCCCGTGCTCAACAATTGAAGAGAGGATAAAACGGGGAAAATCTGTCGGGTGGTAAGCCTGAAGAGCGCATTGCGGAGCGCAAAAATGGCTTGCTCTTGTTCACACAGAGACTTGTTTCACCTCTTTCGTATTGCTGAGCACGGGAGTTGATACTC
>JAABUX010002576.1_pt1 | contig 25428 bp, 22 predicted proteins | sample 5561851 | NCBI WGS metagenome assembly JAABUX01 (sample SAMN10711883, study PRJNA513361) | rock metagenome | isolation source: Antarctica rocks | place: Antarctica: Victoria Land, Richard Nunatak red sandstone | collected 2016-01-03 | reverse complement strand
GGGTGCCCTTGTCCCGTAACTGATCGGGCGTCAAGCGCACGTTGTCGATATAGGTCGTCGCGACATCGGGCCGGTCGAGCGGTGGTACCGTGTAGCCATCGGCGATCAGCGACGCGCCGCGCGGCAGATGCTCTTGTAACCACGAGCGCACGACAAGGGGCGCGGGCGTCGCCGCGAAGGCCCGCGCCTGGTCCACGCTGCCGCGCGCCAACGACACGAGCGCGACCGCGGCCAGCATGGCCGACACCACAAGCCCGAGCGGCCACCGTAAACGGGCCAGGCGTCCAAGCGCATAGGCGCAGGCGACCGAGAGCAGCGGCAGGATGACCAGCAGGTTGCGCTCGAAGTGCACCTTCTGCACGCCGATGAGGAGATAGTACGCCGCGATGGCCATGAGCAGCACCAAGTCGATCTGCTGCCGGCGCTGCCAGGCCAGGACGGCCAGCCCGATCACCGCCAGCGGGAACACCAGCAATCCCTCTTGCTCCACAAGATAGCGCCCGTACCAGACGATGCTGGGCCCGCCCTCGGAGCCGGCCCCTCCGATAAGAGCGTAGTGCTTCAGTTCGTAGCCGGCGCCATGAACGAACGCGACGGGATTAGACCAGGCCGGGGGTGTCACGATCAGAAAAACGATCGCCGCGACGACGCAGACGCGCAGGCACGAGCGGACCACGACGCGGGCGCCATCCTGGCGACGCCGCAAGACGACGGCGAGCAGGGGGGTCATCAACACAACCACGGCGTTATACTTGATCGCCGCTCCCAGCGCGGCGGCGACCACGGCCAGGATCAAACCAATTGGCTCACCGCCCAGCTGGCGGGTCAGCCACCCTCGCCATCCCGCTACTCTCACGGTCGACGCGGCGGCTTCGCGCGGCGCCGCCAGGTAGCGCAGCGTTTCCCACACCGTCAGCAGGGTGAAAAAACCCGTCGGAGCGTTGGGCAGGACGTAGTGGGACTGTGCGATGTGCAGCGGCGACAGCGCCAGCAACGCCGCCGCCAGCAGGCCGGCCCATGGCCCGGCGAGGCGCCGCCCAATGAGAAAAGCGAGCCACACGGCGCTGACGCCGAGCAACACGAAGGGCACGCGCCCATAGACATGCATCAGGGGGTCGCTCGTCGCGGCCATCCCGCTGCCGTAGTAGGTGACGGTGGGCATGCCAGGATGTCCCAGCAGCCCGCGCACCAGGACGTACGGCAACAGCCACAACGCCTCGATGTACACGAGCAGGAGGCCATAGGCATAGAAGTGCGGGTCGAGCGAGTGGGCCGCCATCATGCGCACCGTCGCCTGGTACACCCGCGTCTCGTCGACCTCGAGCAGGAACGGGTAATCATAGGCAATCCCGACCATGCGCAGGACAAGCGCGACGAGGAGGACCACGCCGAAGGCCAGAGGGACGGCCAACGCCGCTCGATCGCGCGCACGCGCCGGATCGCGACCTACCCATCGCGCCGCGACGGCGACACCCGTGACGTCACTGGCGCGCCCCGGAACGACCTTCTTTTGCACCTGCACCTCTACCGACTCCCGCCCATTGCTCTATCTACCAACGCTGGCCTGCCCTCGGATACTATCAATCACCCCTGGCACAAGACGCCCTCGAACGAGGCCATCATGACCAGCGGGCTGAAGTAATCTTCCACCAGCGATTGACTGACCGTCGCCAGCCACTCGACCGAGATCCTATCGTGTAGTATATCGACCACTCGCGCCGCAAGTTGTTGAGGCGTTGTGCAATGGGACGGGTTACAATCTGCTCGTACGATCCGCTGGCCCTGCCGACACGGCTTCCTTACCCGGTCCGTCCCACTTCCTTGTGGCATGAGGGCTGTGCTATTCTAGTACGGCTCGTGCATGCCCTGGCGTTGCGCGCTCACGCCGGTTCTGGATAGCCGCCGCGTAGAGGGCCAGATTCTGCTCGGCCACGACGCGGTGGCTGTAGAGCCGCACCGCCCGCTGCCGCCCGCCGTCCCCGAGCCGTCGTCGCAACGCGGCATCGTCTATCAGTCGCTGCAAGGCATCGGCGAGGGCAGTGGGGTCGCCGGGCGGCACCAGCAGGCCCGTGTCGCCGTCGACCACGACCTCTGGGACGCCTCCCATCGTCGTGGCCACCAGCGGTCGCCCACAGGCCATGGCCTGCAGGCAAGTGTACGAGAAGCTCTCGTAGAGGACGGACGGCACGACGCACAGATCGGCGGCGCGATAGAGAGACACCAACTCCTCCTGTGCGACGAACCCGCGCAACTCCACGCGGCCAGCCAGCCCATGCTCGGCGAAGAATCGCTCCAGCCGTTCCTGATTAGACATGCCGGCGGCGTCCGTGCGGTCGCCGCCCACGAAGACGACGCGCCAGGGAACGCCAGCATCGCCTCCAGCAGTACGTTCGCTTGCGGCCAGGCGAGCCAGAGCCTCAGCCAGGACAAAGATCCCTTTCTCGCGCTCCAATCGGCCCACGTGCAGGATCGTCGGCGACCCCCCATTAAGCGTCTCGGCACCATGCGAGGCCGGAGAGAACTCCGCCACGTCGATCGCGTTGGGCACGACCCTGATCCGTCCGGGACGCAGTTGCATCTCCCGTTCCACTCGCCGCGCCAGGTCGGCCGACGGCGCGGTGAGCATCGTCGCGCGCCGCACAAACGCCCCCTCGGCCAGCTCGATCAGCGAGGTATCGAACGCGCGGTCCCCTGAAGGCGTGGTCTGGCGCAAGAGGACGTGCGGCGTATGGCAGCGCACGACCGTCGGCAGCCGGTTGCGGCCCTGCAGCGTGGCAAAGAGACCCTCGGCGTTGATCTCAGCGAACTCAACCACGTCGAGACGCCGCTCGTGCGCCAGCCGGTCCAACAGTCCGCTGACCTGGCGGCTGTAGACCAGGTGGCGCAGCGAGCGCAGGTGGCGGCCGAGCAGCGGCAGCTGGCGCGCGCGATACGATTCGACCCAGCGGTCGACCCGGTAGACGCGGACGCCATCCTCGTCCGCGACGTCCAGCTGATCGTGGCTCGACCGCGCCGTGACCACCGTCACCTCGTGGCCCAACTCGGCGTAGGCGCGCGCCATGGCCTCGTTGTAGACACCGACGCCGCCGTAGTCGGGAGGATACCACTGATTGACTAGTGCAATTCGCATCTTACCTTCTTGCCAACCGCATTATGCCCCTTCCAGTATCAGTACCAGCCGAACACGCCACCGTCAGCGCGTTGAACATGATGACGGATGCATGACGTTCACGTGATAGAGCGTAGCGCCTTCTTGGCGCATGGTTTGCACGAGTGGATCACACCGTACAACGGCGGAGACAAGCGCATCCTCCTCGGATAAAGGCGCATTCTTAGGGACGATCTTACGTCCAAATATCATCCAGACGCGATGAGGTGACCACCTGTTGATCGCCGCCTGCACCCCGAGACCATACAAGCCCAGCGCGGGATGCGATGCGCCGAAAACGACGGTTACGCCGTTCAAGTGAATCACGCGATAGTCGCCGTAATCAAGCACCTGCTGTCGGAACCGGGGGGCATAATACTGAAACTCCGCGCTTGCTTCGTAATAGACATAGACGAGATCGCCTCTTTGGAGATCGGGCAGGAGATTGTGGGTCACCAGGCTTCCCATCTGTTCCGTTTCGGTTCCAACGACGGCATCGAGGGGACGAACGACCGACGCGCCAACCGTGAAAGCACCTGGTATGAGTGCAAAAGCCAGGACCACCAGACCCAATGTGCGCGCTCGTGTGGTAGCCAAAAGGGCGGCCACGCCGGACCCATATATGATGACCAAGCCAGGGAGAGTAAACAGGAGAAGGCGCCCACCGCTTCTGGGATCGAACGGATAGAGATGCATGAGCGAAGCCAACGCCACGACGGCAACAGGCCCAGCAAGAAGGGCTAGATAGCGCGAATGTTTCTTTACAGTGGCGTACGCGCCCCATAGCAACAATAAGATCGTGGAAACCGCGCACACCGATCGCACCACGACGACGATGCTGCCCCAGCCAAGCGGTCGGAAGGGTGTAAAGGGCGCGAAGAAGTAAACAAATGAGTTGAAAAGGTACTCAAGCAACTGCATCGTCTGTCTCGCATACCAAGCGACAAGATGCAGGGCACCTGTATGTGGCGGGAAACCGCTCGACCAATACGACTGAAGCCCGGCGGTGCTTTGAGACCGTAGGAACACGAGGGCATAGAGCCCGAGGACTATAGCGATGAGACTGTGAGAGACAAGCCATGGCGCGATGAGTTGCCTGCGGCTATTATAGAGGGCTAGCACGAGCAAAGTGGCAGCGCCAACTGTTGTCACGAACACGGATGTAAACGAGAACGGTAGAGCCACGCCAACTGCACAGACATAGACAACCCAGTTGGACGTCGTCCCCTTGACGATTATCCTTTCCACCAATAGAACAAGTAGGATAGAGAAGAAGATGTCCGCCGTATACGGCTTAAGCATCATGGCATAGCTGATCAAGCCGAAGTTAGTAGCCAATAGCAACGATGCAATGAATGCGACTGATCGCGCGTGATAGAACCGATAGGCCGCGAGGAAGGTGAGCGGTATGGCGCCGATTGCGAAGAGAAAGGGGATAAACCGGAGCCAGAATTCGGTAGGGCCAACGACGCGGCTAAGTCCGGCAACAAGCAGGGCCAGGCCTTCGGGCGTCGAGCTAAGGGCAGCAGGCCCAAACGTTCCGCGCTGGATCGCCACGGCAACCCAGGCCTCATCAATCCAGAGCGATTTTAGCCCGAGACGAGGTAGGGTCAGTAGTACGGCAAGAACACATGGCAGCACCACGAGCACAGCCGTCGGAGTCGCTTCCCACCCGCCACGTAGTTGGTGTAAGAGTTCACGACGCATCCGGGGATGGTCTACCGGTAGCGATTGCACTGTCATCTTGCCTTCATCCTTATCCTGCACTGGCGGTATCCAATCGGCCTCTGCTACCATAGCGACAACAACGGCCATTATCCCGCGTTGAACGTTGAATCAGCTGAGAATTGGCGAAGTATCTGTTGCAACGCGATTTCGATAGTGTCCCAACTATAGAGACGGCGTACCGTTTCCTGCCCATGCGCGGCCAGTTGTCGGGCGTCATCCGGGCATTCCAGCAGCGTCACCACGGCGTCGGCAAACTCCGCTGGTGTGTCCGCCAGTAATAGGTCGCGGCCCGACTCGAGGTGCAGTCCCTCCGCACCTAGCGTCGTCGAGACGACCGGCCGTCCCGCTGCCAGGGCTTCCAGGATCTTGAGGCGCGTCCCGCTGCCAAGCCGTAGCGGCACCACTGCAACCGCACTATCCCTCAAGTACGGCCGCACGTCGGGAACCGACGCGTAGATCTCGATTCCCGCTTGTTGGGCCAACGCCTGCATCTCGGACGAGGGAGACGCCCCTACGACCCACAGACGTACCGTGGGACGACGGACCTGGATCAACGGCCATATCTCTGCAATGAAGAAACGCATCGCGTCGACATTGGGAGGATATCCTAACGCCCCGGTGAACACGAGAGTGTCGTGCAATTGTCCGCTATGCGCGCCGTTCGGGCCCGGAACCGTTTCGCTGAAGTAGCGCACATCCACGCCATTAGGGACGACGTCCACCTTCTTGCCCGCGACGAGGCTTTCTAACTGCGCCGCATCCACCTCGGACACGGCCACGACGCGGGTGTAGGTGCGCACTATCGCCTCTTCACCGGCCTTGAGGCGCAACACCAGGCACCGGCCGCTCCAGCGCTGCAGGCTGCGCTTGATCGTGCGAAGAAGCGCGTATCCAGGGATGGGTGATTCCTCGCGCAGCCGCTGCTGCTGGATCGCCCACTCGCGCACGCGCTGCGAACGGACTTCCTGTACCCACTGCACGTCGTGCAAAAGGGCAACGGACGGCCCGTTCCACGCTACAATGTCCTCCTGTAGTATCTCACCCAACTCGTTGGTGTCGACGAGCACGAGATCGTAGTCTCCTTGCCACAGCAGATCACGAACAGCCGTTCGAATGGCGGCTTGATCATACCGCCCGTACGTGTAGGGATTGACGCGCTTCAACGCTCGTACCACGTCGAGCACGTGTCTGACAAGCGCAGGCGAGAACCGGGACCAGGGCTCCAAGGCCTCGTGTCGAAATGGAGATGGAGGCGGCACGAGCAGTATTCGGTCGCAAAGAGGACGCATCATGTCAAGGCTCGCGGATGTCAGGCTCTCCGCCGCCCCAACCAGCGTCACGTCGGCCACGTCCGTCACCGCGCGGACCAGGTGGAAGGCGCGCGTCATCCCGCCGGTTGAGGGGACATGGGGGATGTGCAGGACAACACAGAGTATGCGCGGCATCCCGCGAGAGTCCCGATGTCGAGATGGTGTACCTGCTATGACCGCCGTGACCGTATTCAATAGCAGCGCTCCCATCTACCTGGCCGTGTTGACTATCTTGTGACCTGCCAGGTGGCTAGGCCTAATCGCTTCTTGATCTGGGGTAGGGCGAAACTGGCCAAGCAACTGCTGGAAATGGGCTGTGACAGAGTCCCAACTGTAGCAGCGACGCACCATCTCTTGCCCGTGGGCGACAAGCTCCCGCGCATACACCGGCTCCTCGAGCAACCGCACCACACAGTTCGCAAATGCGACCGGCTCGTCTGCCAGTAGCAGATCACGCCCTGTCTCAAGCTCAAGCCCCTCGGCTCCTACAGTCGTCGTGACGACTGGCCGCCCGGCTGCGAGCGCCTCTAAAATCTTGAGACGCGTTCCGGTCCCAAGGCGTAGCGGCACGACCGCCACGGAAGCGGTCGCGAGAAAAGGCCGGACATCGGCAACCGAAGGAAACACCTCGATGCCCTCGTGTTCTGCTAGCGCCAGAATCTCCGCGGTTGGGGCATTGCCAACGATATCGAGATGTACCTGTGGCCGACGGCGACGGATCGCAGGCCAGATGTCCTGCACGAAGAAACGAAGGCCGTCGATGTTGGGAGGATACCAAAGCGAGCCCATAAAGACGATCCTCTCGGCCCTGCCTGCGGAACGATCGGACGATTCGCGTGTCACCGCGCCAAAGTAGCCAACGTCCACGCCATTCGGTATCACATCGACACGCTTCGATGAGACAAGGCGTTGCAACAAACGGGCATCGACCTCTGAAACGGCCATCACCCCAGTGTAGGAGCGCATTGCCGCGCGCTCAAGTGCTCGCAGTTGTGACACGAGACGCCAGCCGCTCACGCTCGGACGTCGCCGACGTCGTTGCCGTCGGAGGTTCTGCTGCCGGCGATCTTCCAAGACGGAGAGGACATCCATCAAATCGACGACACGTGGACCACCCCATTGTTCCAGGATCCCCTGTATGGCCGCGGCGACGCCAAGCTGATGACAGACGACCAGGTCGAACTGCCCTGCCGCCAATACGTCGCGCACGGTCGTGCGTAAGGTTTGTCGATCCAGCGCCCCCTCGGGAAACGGATCGTCGCCGGTGAGCTTGCGAACGGCTTTCCAGGTTCGCACCATGGGACGCCATGGAGGCGACAGCCGATTTGTACGTGCGAGGGGGTTAGGCGGAGGGATGATGTGGACGGCGGCGTATGCAACCCCCGTTTCCTCAACTCGGGGACCAGACGGATCATCCTCCGCCACGATCAGGGTCACCTCCGCTATCTCAGTCGCCGCGCGGACGAGGTGATACGTCCGCGTCGTGCCGCCGCCAGAGGGCACGTAGGGCAGAAGGTGGACGATGTAAAGAATCTTCAAGGTATTGTCCCGGACATCAAATGCCATTGTGTTCATATATCTTGGGAAGGTTCCAGCGCCTTTACGAATTACCCCATACTATACGTGGGTATCAATCCTTCATCCACCTATACTTTGAGAGGGGAGACGTGACCCTTGCGCAGTAGTCCATTAACCTGCGTATGATCTAATGCTAGAGCTCTGGCAGGTAGTAAAATGGATATCTCGAAGGGTATGCGCATTAGTGTTGTTGCCTGGCGGTGATAGCGCGGCGATAGGTCTCCATAGTCAATTCGGCGGTTTTGATCCAGGAAAACTGCTGTGCGCGTCGAAGTCCCCTCTGTGCCAGCTCGGCCCGCAGAGCGTCATCGGTCATGATGCGATGTAATGCTGTCGCGATATCATGCACATTGTAGGGATCGACCAGCAATCCCGCATCGCCGACGACCTCGGGTATAGAGGAGCTGTACGACGCGACCACTGGAGTACCACAAGCCATCGCCTCCAGCGGTGGCAGCCCGAATCCTTCATACAAAGAAACATACCCGACCGCTCGTGCCCCGTGGAGCAAGGCCGGCAAATCTTCAAACGGAACGCGGCCCGGCATAAGCAACCGGTCACCCAAGCCGAGGGCTTGCAGCCCCGCGTCTATCGGCCCCGTCAGCCAGCCCCGCCTGCCGGCCAGGACCAACCGTGTCGTCAATTCCGGCGAGCGTTCGACCGCTATCTTAAATGCCGTGGCCAGGCGTACCAAGTTCTTGCGTGGCTCGATTGTGCCGACGTAGAAGATATAATCACCGTTGCGGAGCCCATAACGCGCCAACACCTCTTGTTGGGCTCGACGGTCGGTCGGTGGTCGCAACGCGGAACTGGCCGCCAAGGGAATCACATCGATACGCTCGGATGAAATGCCGAGGAGGTCGATAGTGTCCTGGCGCGTGTTCTCAGAGTCTACGATTATCCGCGTCGCATAGCGAGCGATCTCATACAGATGTCGCGTGTGATGCGCGGCATCCTCGGGTGGATGCCATTCTTTGTAGCGCAGCACTATAGTATCGTGGATTGTCGCGACGTGGGCAACGTGGGGCAAGTGCAGGAACGAATAGTCTGACCAATGACACACATCCAAGTGGCCGGTAACACCGCGCGGCAAGCGAAGCCGCGCCATCATCGGCACAGTATCTGCCCACCGCCAGAGAGGTATCGTCGTGCGGCTATCGATTTGATAGGCTATATGGCGGGTGCGATAGTCCTTTTTCCAGGGGCCGTTCGCCATGTGCATGAGAGGTAACGCCAGGCGTGCTTTGACGTAGTCGGCCGCGGGCAGCGCGCCTTCATTGGCCGCCGACAACTCCTGCAGGCTTCCTCGGCCCAAACCGTTGACGAGTACTAGGGTAGGCGCATCAGTCAACTGCGCTAAATGCTTCAGTAGTTGGGAGGAATAGGTATATACTCCGGCCATCTCAGGATAAAGATTCGATGTTTCGAAACCGACTCGCATCGTTGTTAGATTATTCCAATCCTTCATATCCACTACATGTTATCTATTACGCTGAATGTGCCAGAGTAGCTCTCTACGCGCGCGAACTCCTTGGTCGAGATGGGCGTGCTGGCAGCAGGCAGTAGTTCCTGCGCGTTCCACGGCTGATCCCTTCTCACCTCGATCGACGCCCCGAGGTTAGCGATACCCACCCCCGTTCGGTCGCCCACCATCTCGAAAGAGAGCAGGTTCTCGCGCCAATCCATCAACACCCTGCCGTCGAGGGGCGCCGCGCTGCCATTCAGCGTGTACATCCCCTCGCACAGGTGCAAGGTCACCGCGAAAGTCACCAAGATCGTTTCACCAGCCTGCACCAGGCCAATCGTCGTCCCTTGTAAGGCCGAATTGGTACCGTACGCTGTCGTGGCATCCTGATTGCGCAGGCCGATGCCGATAATCGGTTCGCTCACATCGCGATTGGCACGCAGATGCATTTCAATCGTGGCGCTGTCCCCGGAACGGAAGGAGCGAGCGGGCTGTCTATTAGCATCGTAGAGGGCCGCAGATACTATTTCCATCTGCCGCGTGATGCGCCCGTGCTCCATGTGCGTAATCTCGGCGGCCTCCTCATCGGACACGACGGTATACTCGACCTTGGTGTAGGCGTCGATGACCTCCATGGGCGTTCCACTGGCGACGACCTCGCCGGTGCGCAGCAGGATGGCCCTGGAGCACAACGATGCGATGGCGTTGAGGTTGTGCGAGACGAAGACGATGGCGATGCCGCTGCGGCGGAATTCCTCCATGCGCTTGAAGCACTTCTGCTGGAAGGCGAAGTCGCCCACCGAGAGCACTTCGTCGATCAGCAACACCTCCGGCTCGACGTGCGCGGCCACAGCGAAGCCCAGGCGCGCCTGCATGCCCGAGGAGTAGCGCTTGACCGGCGTGTCCATGAACCGCTCGATGCCCGCGAAGTCGACGATGCTCTCCAGCTTGCGGTCGATCTCGGCCCGCTTGAGCCCCAGGATGGAGCCATTGAGGTAGACGTTCTCGCGCCCGGTCAGGTCGGGGTGGAAGCCCGCCCCTAGCTCGATCAAGGCGGCGAAGCGCCCATTGACGCGTGCATGGCCGCGCGTGGGGTCCGTTACTCCGGCCAGCAGCTTGAGGATGGTGCTCTTGCCCGCGCCGTTGTGGCCGATGATGCCCAGCGCCTCGCCCTCGCGCACCGCGAAGCTGACGTCGTGCAGGGCCAGGAACTCTTTCGCGCCGCCGACCGACCCCTTCGGTCCGCGGCCCAGCGCCCGTTTGGCCAGGCTCGGGATGGTGTCGCGCAGGCTACCGCCCCGCCCCCGGCGGCTGTAGCTCTTGTCGACGTGGTCGAACTGCACCATGATCAGGTCGTCGCTCATACTGTCCTCATTAGATCACGTCCGCAAACTGCATCTCGACGCCCTTGAAGTAGCGGTAGCCGACCACGAGCAGCACCAGCGACACGACGGCCGAGAGCGCGAGGAGGGATAGATCGGGCGGCTGACCGCGCACGATTACCTGCCGGTAGCCGTCGATAATGCCGCTCATGGGGTTGAGCGAGAAGATCAGCCGGTAGCGGGCCGGGATCAGCGACAGCGGGTAGATGATCGGGGTGACGTACATTCCGATCTGCAGCACGAAGGGCAGCAGGAGGCGCACATCGCGAAAGAAGACGTTGGCGGCCGACAGCACCAGCAGCAGGCCGCTCATCAGCGCCATCTGCAGCACGACCAGCAGCGGCAGCCAGAGGATCTGGACCGTTAGCCCGATGTGGTAGTAGAGCAGCATGCCGGCGAAGATGGCGCCCGCGACCAGGAAATCGACGAAGCAGGCCAGCAGGCTGGCCAGCGGGAAAATCTCGCGCGGGAAGTAGATCTTGGAGACCAGATTGGCGTTGCCGACCAACGAGCCGACCCCGAAATTGAGCGTGTTGACAAAGTAGGTCCAGGGCACCAGCGCCACGTAGGAGAAGATAGGATAGGGAATGCCCGCTGTCTTCACGTGGACAAAGAATGAGAAGACCACCGAGAAGACCACCATCAGGGCGAACGGCTGCACGATAGCCCACGCCACGCCAAGCACCGACTGCTTGTAGCGGATCTTGAGATCGCGCGCGGCCAGGTTAAACAGCAGTTCGCGGTACTGTGCCAGGCGGATGAGGTGCTGCGGCAGCGTGCGCCGCTCACGGTCAAGTGCGAGCAAGGGCAGGATCCTCCAAGATGACGATGGTGCCTGTGTCAGAGTCATGCGCGAGCGCGCTACTCCGATGGCCAAGCACAATGCGATATAATTGCAGCAGCTTGCCCAAGTCTCTACACACCCGTGCTATCCTCCACGCCCAGCGTCGAGGGACGGATGCTCTCGCCGCGCGCGGGGGCAACCAGGGTCACGGCAGCCCGGTCGCCCGACATCGCCACGGGGGTCTTGCGTTGCGGGTGGCGGCGGTAGTAGCGGGCCTGCCGACCACCGGGCACGTCGGCCATGTTGAGGACAAGGCCCAACACGCGGGCGTTGACGGACGTCAGCTTGTGCAGGGCGCCCCGCACCAGGTCGCGGCGCGGGCCGTTGGCGCGCACCACCAGGATCGTGCCGTCGGCGTGCGAGGCCAGGATCACGCCGTCGGCGAACAGCCCGACCGCCGGCGTGTCGACGATGACCACGTCGGCCTGCTCCCGCAACGCCGCCAGCAGGGACACCGTGCGGGCCGACGCCAGCAGCTCGGCCGGGTTGGGCGCGTCCTGCCCGGCGCTGAGCAACCGCAAGTTCGGCACGACCGTCTGTCGCAGGCTGGCGGCGATGCGCACCGCCGGTTCGACGCCGCTATCGGGGCCGGCCAGGTAGAGGTCGCTGAGGCCGGGCGCCGGGGGCAGGCCGAAGAGGTCGTGCAGGACGGGACGGCGCAGGTCGGCGTCGACCAGGATGACGCGCTCGCCTGCTCGCGCCATCACCACGGCCAGATTGGCGGCCACGGTCGACGCGCCCTCGCCCGGCTGGGCGCTGGTCACGACGACCGTACGTACGGTGCGCACCGCGTCGGCGAAGAGGATGCCCGTGTGCAAGTTGTGGAATGCCTCGCTGCCAGCATCAAACGGCCTGTCGACGGTGACCAGGGCACGCGCATCGGCGGCGCCGCCTGCCCGCGGTAAGGGTAAGACGGCGGCCAGGCCGCCTGGCACGGACACGGCCCCCTGGCGTCCCGCGCGGCGGAAGCGGTTGACGACGGCCAGGACGGGGATGGAGAGGTACTCGGCGGCCTCCTCGGGGGTGCGCAGGCTATGGTCGAGGTATTCGCGCAGCAAGGCCAGCGCCAGCCCCACGATCAGGCCGCCCAGGGCCGCGAACAGCACGATGTTGCGCACCACCAGGGAGCGCGTCAGCACTGTCACGGGTCCGACACCCCCTGGCAGGGCGGCAGCCGGTTGCACCTGTGCAGGCGCTAAGACACCGGCAAGCTCATTCTTCGCATTGTTGAGTTGCCCCTGCAACGTCGTGACCGTGTTTAGCTTGGCCCTAATGCCGAGGTGAGGGTCGGCGATGCTTTGTAAAAGTCTCTGCCTGATGGCATTGACGCGGCGGGACCAAAACAGTGTCTGTGCCGCTTGCAGGGTCGAATCAGGAACCTGATTGCCCGCATACTCCGCGTCCTGCGCCACGAACGTACGCATCAGAGCACCGGCGGCGGCTCTGATCTGCCCCTGATCGGTCCCAGAGACGTTAATGTTATAGAAGATTGTGCCAGGGACCAAGCCAGTGGTAATTGACCCGATCAACTGGTCCCTGGGCATGGTCAATTTGTACCGCCTGATAGCGTCGTCCACGAAGCTCGGCTCGATGATGTAGTTGTCGTAGGACCCGACAAGCGTGGGCAAGTCCACGGGTGCGGTGCGGTTTTGCTGCAGGAGATCTGGATTATAAGCAAGGGCGTGGCTGATAACGGCCGGGTTGAGCGCAAGCCGTGCGGTGACGATGTACACCGTGCGGCCGTGCTGGCGGCGGTCGACGACCACGGCGCCGGCCGCGGCGATGACCGTGGTCAGCAGCACGAGCCAGAGGTATTTGCGGATGATGCGCAGGTTGTTGAGTAGTTCCACGGGCTAGCGTCCTTGTCCTATATCCGCCGTCTCACCCTTATCGGCCGTCTCGCTTTGCCCTGGGCTCGTTGTGGCGTCCACGCCCTCGACGAGGCCGAGGGTATAGAACCGCGCGATGAGCGGTTCCACGTCGCCCGACGCCTGATCGAGCGCGATGTTGAAGTCGGACGCCACCTCGGCGGCGATGCCGTCCAGGGCGTACGCGCCGTCGCACAGCTCCCAGACCAGGGCGGCCGTGAGGTTGAGGGCGTGCGTGGCGCCGTCAGCCGGGTTGTACAGGATGATCTCGTCGTCGATGTCGGTCTGCGTGACCTCGGGGCGCGCCCGCGGGCAGACCGTACCGGCGCGCACCTCCCGCATCCAAGCCTCGGTTGCCCCGGCCTCCGGGACCGCGGCCGCGCTCTGATCGTCGTGATCGTCGTGGGATAGGCTCATATCTATGGAGTCCTTTTCGCACCCTAACCGCTCCGCGCACTTGCACCGGCGCGGCGCCCTACACTCACTATCGGTATAAAGCAGTCGTTACTAAAGTAACAGGTCCACGAATAAATCGCGCGCCGATTGCCTCTGATCCCAGGGCTCGTGAAAAGTCGACGACGGGTGTTTCCACTGGGACCGCCGCAGTCCCTGCGGCACGCCGTCGTGGGACACCTGTCCAGCTCCGACAAACCCCGCGCCCGCAAACAGAGCCGCAGGGACTGCGGCGGTCCCAGTGAATGACTGGCGTTCGCGGCGGACAATTCACAGACCCTGCCTCTGATCCCGATTATGAGCCACGGCGCCGCGCGCGCGTTGGATCACGAAGCATATGCTACTCTTGTTATAGAACATAAGTGCGAACGCGCTGCTAGCGGCCTGGACAAGCGAGCAACCGTATGACAATTGAGAGACACTCTTTTCGACCAGCGAGGATGGCAACCTCTATCGTAGGTGGACTGGCGGCGCTGACGATGTGGCTCGCGCCCACCCATGCCGGCCCCCGGCCGGACGCATCGTCCCATCCCATGACGCGTACGGCGGGCACAGTCCGTACGCCACACACACCCGCTACGTCGGTCATGCCTGGCGCAGCAGGCCTGCCTGGCGCACCTGGTGCGCCGGGCATGCCTCACACACCGGTGAGGATCAGCGCCGATCCGTTCTCTTTCCTGGCGCCGGGCCAGCATGCCAGCGAGGCCGAGCCCTCTGCCTATGGACACGGCGATACCGTTGTCGCCGCCTTCCAGGTGGGCCGCCTGTGCACCGGCGGCAGCGCGGCTATCGGCTGGGCCGCATGGCGCGGCGGCGCCTGGCGCCATGGTCTGCTGCCCGGTCTGACCGTGACGCAGGCGCCGCCCGGTCCCTACACCTTCATCAGCGATCCGAGCGTGGCCTACGACGCCGCCCATGGCCTGTGGTTGGCGGCCGCCCTCGCCGTGTCGACCGGGACGAGCAGCCGGCCCCGACACACAGGCGTCGTGGTCAGCCGTTCGCGCGATGGCGTCCAGTGGAGCGGGACGCCCAACGGCCACGCGTACATCCTGGTCTCCGACAGCGAACGGAGTTTCTACAACAAGGACTGGATCACCTGCGACAACGCGCCAGGCAGCCGCTACTATGGACACTGCTACGCCGCCTGGGACCGCTCCGGGCGCGTCGATCAGCTGCTGGTGAGCGCGTCAACCGACGGCGGCGCCACCTGGAGCCCGCCCGTCGCTCCAGCCGGCGCTCCAACCGGCCTTGGCGGCCAGCCGGTGGTTCAGCCGGACGGAACGGTCATCGTGCCGGCCTTTGGTGAGCACAGGAAGGGCAACACCATCCTCGCCTTCGCCTCGACCAACGGAGGCGGCGCCTGGGGCGCGACGGTGACGATCGCGACGGTGCAGGCCCATGAGGCCGCGGGCGGACTGCGCACGGAGCCCTTGCCCTCGGCGGCCGTCGACGGAGCGGGACGGGTCTACGTCGCCTGGCAGGACTGCCGCTTCAGGCCAGGGTGCGGCGCAAACGATATCGTGTTGAGCAGTTCGACCGATGGCCGCGCCTGGTCGCCCGTGTCGCGCATCCCCACCGATCCCGTCGGAAGCGGCGCGGATCACTTTATCCCTGGACTGGGCGCGGACCCCACCACCGGCGGCCGGCATGCCCTGCTGGGGCTAACCTACTATGACTATCCCAAGGCGGCGTGCAGGCGTCAGACCTGCGCGCTGGAGGCGCGCTTCGTGGGCTCGAGCGACGGCGGCGTAACGTGGAGCGCGCCCCGTCGCCTGGGCGGCCCTATGCGGCTCGACTGGTTGCCCCAAACCACGGGAGGAGCGTTCGTCGGCGACTACATCGCCACCGCGTTCGTGCGCCACCGGGCGGTCGCCGTCTTCTCGCTGGCGCGGGTGCCTCTGCTCGGCCGCCTAGACCAGGCCATGGACGCCGCGTTCCTGCCGGATTAACGGTCGCCTGCTGCTATGATGCTCGTAGGTCGTCAAGCCGGGTTGGAGGAGAAAACGGATGCCAACGGTCGAGGAGTTCAACCTGATCGGGCAGGGGCGTCTGCCCGGTCTGATCGGACTGGAGGTGCTAGCGGTCTCCGCGGACCGCGTGTCGGCGCGGCTACCGGTGCGAGCCGACCTGCTGGCCCCGAACGGCTACCTGCATGCCGCCAGCGTCATCGCGCTGGCCGACACGGCCTGCGGCTACGGCTCCATCGCCGCGCTGCCCGAGGGAGCGACAGGCTTCACGACGATCGAGTTGAAGAGCAATTTTCTGGGCACGGCGCGTGAGGGCGCCATCGCCTGCGAGGCAACCCTGGCCCACGGCGGCCGCACCACCCAGGTTTGGGACGCGCGCGTGACCGACGAGACCAACGGCCGCACCATCGCGCTCTTCCGCTGCACCCAGCTGCTGCTGTACCCAGGAGGAAACCAGGCGTGAACACGACAATGTGGCAAACGAGGTATGTTCAGTGGCTAACCTTTATCGCCGTGAATAACCCTGCGATAAGACGGCTGCCAACTCGGCGCAAGTGGTATCCGGGATGCTGGTGTTGGCATGCAGTGCCGCGAACACGTCCGCATGCGTGATCAGTTCCCGCTCATCGTTCCAGCAGCGATGCGCCAGGGGCAATAGCAGGGAACGGCGCTGCTCCGGCGACAAAGCGCGCACGTGCGGCGCCAGACGCTCCCAGTCGGCCCCCAACGCGGGACTGAGAATCGAGGCATTGACGTTGTCCAGGGCTGCTTTGTAGCCCGCGTCCCAATCGATATGGGGCGCAAAGACCTGATCGGGCGCGGCGAGATCGACGTGGACGACCACCGGCGCGCCATCAACGCGCACGAACAGCAGGGCGACGGTCTTCAGTCGCTGCCGCCCGACCACATTGGCGGAGGCAAGGGCGCCCGGATTCACGAGCAGCGCGCCTCGATGCTGAATACTCATGGGGATATGGGTGTGGCCGAAAACGACGGTCGCGGCGCCGGCGCTGTGCGCGAGGGCGGCGCGCCGGTCGAGCTTGGGTCCCCAGGCATCGTCGCGACGCGAGGCGAGTTCCTCCGCGCGCGGTCGGGATAGTGTCCACGGCACAACAGCAACCGACTGCCGTCAATCATGATCGTCTGCCGATACAGCAGCTCGCGTTGCGCGTCGTCGAAGCGAAGCGTTCACTGAAAGGTGATCCGCTACGATACGACGGTAAACGTGCCCTGGCTGATAACAGTCCCCTGCCGCCAGTAGCGCAGCAGGTAGCCTCCTGAGCCGAGCGGCCCGCTCTGCAACCAGTTTGACAGATTGTTATCCTCGTAGAAGTTATAGAGGGTAGGGTCGGGGACGGGCAACGTGTCCGTATCGACGCGCTGTAGCGCCCCCCCATGCCCGCGCAGATCCACGGTGCGCAGGAGGCTGGTCGTGCTCAGGGGCGCGGAGAGGTGGACGATCAGGGAGAGATGGTCGTGCTGGTGGAAGGACGTCGTCACGCTCAACACCTTGCTATTGGCAGTATCAATACCGTGGCCGAAGGTGATGGGCGCCGGACCGGAGTACGAGGGCGCCTGGCCAGTCCACTGGAGGAGGATGCTGGGAGAGATGACCGCAATCAGTACGAAGGCAGCGAGGATCGTGCCGGCGGCCACTCCGACGTAGCCGAGCGGACGTATGCGTCGCCGCGCCGTGACACCCGGCTCGACGTACTCGCAGTAGGAGTTAATGCGGCTCTGCACCGGGAGGACGACGGCAAGGAGCACGGGCAGGACGAGCAGGGCCCATCCATCCGGCAGAATCCGGCTGACAATCAAGGCGCCCGCATACGCCCAGGTCACCATTCCTGGATTGAGGTCGTCGTCGGGAGAGGGTGTTGCGTCACGCACATCGGCCGCCATCTTGTACACAATGCGAAAATTGAAGAACGGCACAAGTAGGCCCAACGAGCGCCACACGGCCCGCCCTCGCCCGTACGTTCGTCCCTCAACCTCGGCGGCAAAGCGCGCACTGCGCGCCACCATCGGGAACAGGTAAAGGCTGAACGACAGCATGGTGAACAGACCGACCTGCCACAGCGGACGGGCATAGCGCACGATGTCGCGCGGAGGTGTCCCCAGGAACCGGTGGCCGCATTGAAGACAGAAGCGTGCATCCGGTTGAGCCCGAAAGCCACAGAACCGGCATATCGTGACATCCGTCCCCGGCGCCGCGCCGGTTGTGTCAGCTGAGGTATCGGCGGGAATCATGGGTTCTCTCCTCTAATAATGGACAGCGGATCGGGTACCAAACAAGGCCAACTCCAGGTCGCCCTCGCTCTCGGTTGCGCCAAGGAAACTGTTTGCGATGCGGCCAGATCCATCGATCACGAAAGTAGCCGGGATGGCGTGCGTGTCGTAGTGTGTGCGCAATGTCTCCCCGGTGGGATCGCGCCAGACGGAGACGTTCACCAGGTGAAGTTGGCGCATCGCAGCCACGACAGCCGTTCGCGACCCATCGCTCTCGATCGTCACAATGCGCATCTCGGGATGCTGCCGCGCCAACTGATCGAGCAGCGGGAGTTCTTGCTGGCAGGCAGTGCACCAGGTCGCCCAAAAGGCCAGCACAACCGTGCGGCCACGCAAGGATGTCAGGCGCACAGGTGTGCCCGCCAATGTCACCGCCTGTACTTCGGGAGCGCGGTCGCCCACCTCTGCCCCAACGGGCGGGAGGGGGCCAACCGGCGATGATGGAGCCGGTACGAGTAACCCAGCAACTGCTGCCCCGAGGAGGACAAGGCCCACAGCCGCGACGACTAGCTGCATCTGACGACGCGACTGAAGGCTGCCCATCCTCCCGCCTACCAATCCTTTTTCCATTGCTCCTCCATCCGCTCCCAGCAGACTCGCGGCGCGAGGGGGAGCGGCATGCACATCCATAGTACCATGCATAGTACCATGTTCGACGAGAATCATAGATATAGATAATGGGCACACAGTAAATATGTGGCATATGTGCAACGGTCTCACGGCACGCATCGTTTGCGGATGGGATGCGCCCGTCTTGGTGATACGGGCGGACGGCAAGGACGGGCCAATCCCGCAGGTGACCACGGCGCCACCCCTGCTGCGTCTAAGCTGTGACGGTAAAGCGATCCACCGCGTCGTGGTCGAGGATCGCGCCCAGACCTGGCCGCGCGGGCACGGCGACGCAGCCGTCGGCCTCCACGCGCACCGGCTCGGCCAGGAAGAAGTCGCGCCGCTCGACCGTCCACCCGGGCGGGTCGTAGGGGAACTCGACGTAGGGTCCGGCCCCGACCCCCGCTGCGACGTGCAGGTTCGCCAACAGCCCCAGCCCATTGGTCCAGGAGTGCGGCGTGAACCAGCGATGGCGCGCCTGGGCAAGCTCGGCGATGAGCCGGGCGCGGGCCATGCCTACCGCCAGCACCACATCCGGTTGATACACGTCCAGCGCGTCGGCCTCCAGGTACACCAGGAACTCCTCCACCGTGCGGGTCATCTCACCGCCCGCGATGCGCACCCTGGTGGCAGCGCGCAGCCTCGCCAGCCCGCGCACGTCCGCCCCCGGCAACGGTTCCTCGACCCACAGCACCCCCAGGTCGCGCAGGCGCGCGATGACCTCGCGGGCGCCGACGGGATCGAGCGCGGGCGCGAGGTTGCCCGCCATGCGCCAGGCCTGGTTGAGATCAACCATGATGTCCATGGACGCGCCCACCGCCTCTCGCGTGGCGCGGACTGCCGCCAGGCCCTGCTCAAGGCCCCGCGCCGAGTCTATGCGGATCTTGAGGGCGCGGAAGCCTTGCTCCCGCAGCGCCAGCGCCGCGTCCGCGCGCTCCCGTGGCTCCTTGAGCTCGCCACACGAGGCGTAGGCCGGCAGCCGGTCGACGGAGGCCCCGAACAGCGTGGCCACGGGCTGGCCGCAGACCTGGCCGATGATGTCCCACAGGGCGGCTTCCAAGGGCCAGTAGCGTCCGGCGTGGAAACTGATCGTCTCCAGCGTCCGCACGTGGCGGGCGATGGCGAGGGGATTCTGGCCCAGGAAGAGGCCGATGAACGGCTCGAAGCCGTCCATGATGCCGCCGGAGCCGACTCCCACCACTCCCTCGTCGGTCTCGACGAAGACCAGGGAGGCGGCAAAGGAGCGCCGCGGGACCGGATCCCAGGCCGCGCGAAAGGGCGGCGTGAGCTCGGTGCGTAGCCGTCGCACACGGATGTTGGTGATCTTCACGCCAACTGACCGTCCCCGAAGGCGCTGACGCCGCCGACCAGGACCTTGATGATATCACCCGAGACTTCAAAGCTTCCCATTATACCCTCCAGAGTTGGCCCACGTAGTCCCAGGTGCGATTCTAGCGCGGTGCGAAAGGCGGAGGCGGTCTTGTAACGCACTATAGGCGTCCCTCCCCGCTATGCGCAGCGAGGTGCTCCAGGCTATACGCAATGAGGCGGTCCACGCGGCTACCCCGTTCACGCGCTGCTTGACGGAGCGATGTTGGCATCAGCAGTCCTTTCGTGACGGCCTGTTGCACGGCCTGGACAACCTGTTCGGGCGCGGCGCCGGCCTCTGCTACGTCAAGGATAGTACGCATTGGAGCCGTTAGCCGTAGCCCGTTTCTCGTCGTCACATCGTTGGGAAGGAGCGGTCTTGTACTGGTATGGAGCGTGATCCCCGACCAAGGAGGTAGGCCGCGCCTGTCGCGCGGCACCAGGATGTGGATGGAGTCGGGTATAACGTCGGATAGGTCCAGTAGGTCCAGGGCGCTCTCGTGCGACACGACACTGGTGTCCTTGCCCGTGGTCAGCCACGCGGCCATCACCTCCTCTCGTGGCGAGGACGGATAGTCACGCAGACGGTATAGGCCTCGTCGGACACGATGGAAACGGCCGGTGACGGCGTGATGCGATAGGAGACGCGAACTGTAGCCGCGGAAGTGCGCTTGGGGGCGCCGTGAAGTAGCCGGCCTGTTCAGAGGCGAGTGCAAAGAGGCCGACAGGATCCGGCGTATGAGCTACGTCATCCGCAAAGTCATTCATACCTTACATTATATGTCATTTTCTTGAGACATGCCGGGCGGACAGTGCGTTTTCTGTCGCATTGCGGTCAGATACATACCGTCCCGTTTTTTGCACAACGTCAAGACAGCATCTGCACGTCGTGGGGCTGGCTCTCGCGCATGCCCGCGCCGGTGATGGGCACGAAGGTGGCGCGCTCATGCAGCTCGGGGATGGTGCGCGCGCCGCAGTAGCTGAGGCCCGAGCGCAGGCCGCCTACAAGCTGGTAGACGATGTCGGCCACGTCGCCGCGATAGGGCACCACGGCCTCCACGCCCTCCGGCACCACCTCGTTGAAGCTCTCGTCGGTCGCCGCCAGCTCCGGCTGCTCGCGCTCCCGCCGCCCGATGGTGGCGCTGAGCGAGGCCATGCCGCGGCAGATCTTGTAGCGCTGGCCGTTGCGCACCACGGTGTAGCCCGGACTCTCACGCGTGCCGGCCAGCATGCTGCCCAGCATCACCGTGCTGGCCCCGGCGGCCAGCGCCTTGGTGATGTCGCCCGAGGCTTTGACGCCGCCATCGGCGATGATCGGGACGCCGTCCCGCGCCGCCTCCTCGGCGCACTCCAGCACCGCCGTCAGTTGCGGCATGCCGAAGCCGGTGACGATGCGCGTGGTGCAGATGGAGCCGGGACCAACGCCGACCTTCACGGCGTCAGCCCCCGCGTCGATCAGCTCGCGCGTGCCCTCGGCGGTGGCCACGTTGCCCGCGATGACCTCGCCCGCGCGCGCGTGCGCCTTGAGCGCGCCAAGGGCGGCAAGCACCTGGTCGGAGTGCCCGTGCGCGATGTCGATGACCAGCACGTCGGCCCCCGCCTGCCACAGGGCCTGGGCGCGCTCGAGATAGTCGCCCACCACGCCGATCGCGGCGCCGACCAGCAGCCGGCCCTTGCCGTCGCGCGCGGTCTCGCCGAAGCGATTGGTGCGCAGCACGTCCTTGCTCGTGATCAGCCCGCGCACCGTGCCCTCGTCGTCCACCAGGGGCAGCTTCTCGATCTTGTGCCGGTCGAGCAGGGCCTGCGCTCGCGCCGGGTCGACGTCCGGCGGGGCCGTAACCAGGCGCTCCCGCGGCGTCATCAGCGCGGCGATGGGCTGAGCAGGGTCGGTGGCGAAGCGGATGTCGCGCGCCGTCAGGATGCCGACCAGGCGGTCGCGCTCATCCGTCACCAGCACGCCGCTGACCTCCCGCTCGGCCATCAGGCGGCGCGCCTCGGCCAGCGTCTGGTCCGGCAGCATGGTGTAGGGCTGCTCCACCACCGAGCCCTGCGCGCGCTTGACCTGCTGCACCTCCCGCACCTGCTGCGCGACGGACATGAAGCGGTGGATGATCCCGATGCCGCCCTGGCGGGCCATGGCCACGACCATGGGCGCCTCGGTCACCGTGTCCATGTTCGCGCTGACGATAGGGATGCTCAGGCCAATGTGGCGCGAGAGAGGGCTGGCGGTCGACACGTGTCGGCGCGAGGCTACCCCCGAGTGCTTGGGGACCAGTAGTACATCGTCATAGGTCAGCCCTTGGGGACGGAAGTCAACCATGTCATTCTCCATCGATACAACGTGGACGGCCGCGACGGACACGCCGCCAGCGCCCCAAGACAAGGCGCAACACCCTCCATTCTATCCCCTACGACTCTATCCCCTACGACCACTACCTTACCTCCCCGACGGCCTCTTGATTGAGGGGGCAGTCGTGTTAACGTACGCATCGAGGGCGTTCCTGATGCCCTGAGCGATCGCGTGCTGGCCCCGCGCGCTCACGGCGATGTCAGCTTCCCGCGGATCCGTCAGGAAAAGCGGTTCGCACATGACGCCGGGCATGGCGCTGGGATGGTCCAGCCACCCGGACGCGGCCGGCCCCAGCTCCAGCAGATGCCCGTAGGCAGCGCCCTCACCCGTCAGCGCGGGTGTACCCACGGTGCTATCGTCGACGACGCCACGGTCAGGCACGGGCCAACCGGCCGCGCGCAGCGAGGACACGATGCCCTGCTGCACCGACGCGGCCAGGCGCGCATTGGCGGCGCTGAACGGGCGCGCCGTGTCGTACAGGGTCTCCGCTCCGCCAACCGAGGGGTCATCATAGGCATTGAAGTTGATCGACAGCAGCGCCTGGGCGCCAGCGGCGTTAGCACAAGCAATGCGCGCCTCCGCGTCCAGATGGTCGCCCTGCGCGGTCATCGCCCCCTGCGCCGTATCCTCGGGCTGCAGGCGCACCACCGCCGTGTCGCTCTGCCGTGACACGGCCACGCTGTATCCGTCGTTGCGCAGCAGCGGTACGAGAGCCTGAGCAGTGACCAGGGTCAGATCTCTCTCGTAAACGGTCGTGCCCGCACTGGTCGTGCCAGACGCGCCGGGATCGGGTCCGCCGTGCCCCGGATCAACGAACACCGTGACGCGCCGGTTGCCCTGGAGCGGACGGTAGCGCAGACACGTACCCGTGGTCAGCCCCTGCGGGAAGTCGGCCGCGGCGGGGACGACCGCAACCTCATCGGGCACGTTGCTGAGAGCGGAGACGGCATGGACAGCCCCGCCACGAGCAGCGATATGGCCGCGGGCGGTAAAATGGCCAATAACAGAAAATGCAACAGGGACAAGGCACAGGGCCACGGCCAGGAGCGCAATGGTCCGCCGGCCGGACCGGGCGCGCCTTTGTCGTGGCAATGACCGTCGTTGCGGTGGCGGGTGCTGCCCCGCTATCGTGGCCATGGGCCGGCCGCCCCGACCGACCGTGCCAATCCGATCCCTGCCAACCCGGTCTCGTCGGCCGGACGCCCCCGCCATGTGTCCCGACATACGCGCCCCGCCTCACTTGCCCGCGCCATGATGACGCTACGATGACGCTACCCCTACCCGACGCGCGTCGCCAGTTGCCAGTCGCCGCGCGCTGCTCCCACCTCTCTTAAGTATCTCCCACGTCGACCATCGGAGGTAGGGGCAAATGAAACAGCCGTTAGTGATTAGCCATTAGCCGTTAGCTTCCCGACACGATGCGCATTGTAGCCTCCCATCGCAATCAAAGGTGACCGTGGCTGGGACTAAAGGCTAATTACTAATGGCTAATGGCTATTGCACGTAGTCCTCGACGATCTTGGGATCGCGCGCCCTGGAATCGTCGGGGTCGAGACCGGCGTCACGGCGCGCGCGGCGCTGGCGCAGCAGGTCCCAACACTGGTCCAGCCCAACCTCGAGCTCCTTCATGCGGCTATGTTGAGCGTCATCCAGGCCACCCCCGTCCCGCTGCTGGAGAAGTTGGTGCTCCTCGTCGACCAGGTGGCTGATACGGGTCATAATGTCCGCGTCGTTCATCATTCGCTCCTTGCCGGTTGCCGTGGAGCCTGTGACGGCCAATTGTTGGCGGGCGCTCCATCGTCAGTGTACGCTGTGCGTAGCGACACGGACAATCGATGACGGTCGGATCAACGGAAAGAGCAGGGACGTGAACACGAGCAATGAGGCAACGCGCCTGGTGGGCGGCAGGATCGACCTGCGCGACTGGCGCGCGGCCGACCTCGACTGCTGGGCCGCCTGGCTCACCCCCGGCCACCGCTGGAAACGCCTCGACGGCCCCTACTACGCGCTGCCGACGCCCGACGAGGTACAGGCCATGGTCGAGCGCCGCCGCGTCGCCATCGCCGAGAGGGCATGGCCGACGCCGCGCACCAGCCTGGTCATCGCCGACAAGGAGACCGATGAGTTGATCGGCCTCGTCACCTGGTACTGGGAGAGCGAAGAAACGGACTGGACTGGCGTGGGCATCGTGATCTTCGACCCCGCCCACTGGCGCGGGGGCCGTGGCTACGACGCGCTGAGCCTCTGGTCGGACTATCTGTTCCGCTCGTTGCCGCGCATCGCGCGCCTTGACCTGCGCACCTGGTCCGGCAACATGGGCATGATGCGCCTTGCGGAGAAGCTGGGCTACCGCGAGGAGGCGCGTTTCCGCCGCGCCCGCATCGTCGACGGCGCCTACTACGACGGCCTCGGCTACGGCGTCCTGCGCGAGGAGTGGGATTGGTTGCATCCCAGCGGCTTCTCCCCGCGTTAAGGACAGCGCCACGTTCAACACCATAATCCTGCGTGTTAATTCTGTGACTTTTTCATGGTCGGCGCCATTCCCCGGCGCTACACTGGAACACAGGTTGGACCGACCTGGCCGAGGCGCCCCGAGGCGCCCCGCTCACATCCTGCTCGTTCCATCCAGACCAGGCTGCAGACCGCGGCCATGACAACAACAGTTCACGCGCAGTAAAAGGAGCATGACAGTGGCAACGGCAGTACCGACGGTGACGACTCGACGCCTGATTGCCGGCCTTGCCGCGAGCGGCGCGCTGCTGGCGGGATTGCTGATCCCCCTGGCGCCGGCACACGCCCACGCGGCCGCGCCGCACCGTAACGGCGTGCAGGACGACTACTCCAGCGACTTCTATTATGATCCGGGCAGTCCCTGCGACGCCTCGATCTGCGACTCGACCGCCTATAGCCCGAACACGGACTATTACTACGATCCGGGCAGTTTGTGTACGCTATGCGAAAAGCAAGCCATGACGCTACCGATCTGCTCTACCAGCAGCACAGCGCGTCACGGTCGCTCGTGCTGGCTGCAGTGACGTCCGAGGACCAACGCGCCCAGCGCGTCGACTC
>JAABUX010002575.1_pt1 | contig 25434 bp, 18 predicted proteins | sample 5561851 | NCBI WGS metagenome assembly JAABUX01 (sample SAMN10711883, study PRJNA513361) | rock metagenome | isolation source: Antarctica rocks | place: Antarctica: Victoria Land, Richard Nunatak red sandstone | collected 2016-01-03 | reverse complement strand
GGACACAGGGAAGGGAAGTGCAGTAGAATACATAGCAAGAGGCTCCTTCTCACTGGGATGAAATTTGGTAATTCCATCGTATCAGCTTTCGGAGCCTCTTGCCTAGCAATAATTTTCAGACCCTGTTTCCTATTCACATGTAGCAACAGACATAAAGGCAGTGTCTTCGAGCCACTGCCTTTATGTCTGTTGCTACACCACGAGTACCACCTTGCCAATTGTTTTGCGTTCCGCAATCGCTTTATGTGCGTCAGCAGCACTCGCAAGCGGGAAGGTACTACCGACGATAATACGCAGTTGCCCACTTGCGAGATACTGCATTAACGCTTGAGCCGCCTCCGCAGTTTTGTCGGGGCGACTCATCCAGGACGTGAGCCAGTAGCCCACGACTGACTGATTCTTATACATCAATTGAATCCCTGAAAATTGAACTCCCTGTCCACCGGCGGCACCGTACACAACCATGCGGCCAAAAGGAGCCAGGATTTGCAGGCTCTTCTCAGCGATATCTCCGCCCACCATCTCTAAAATAACATCTGGCCCGTTGCCATTAGTCGCTTGCTTGACCTGTTCCGCCCATGTATCTTCCGTGTAGTTGATGGCAGCATCTGCTCCAAGTTCGCGCACCAGTGCTAACTTCTTATCACTACTGGCGGTTCCAATAACGGTTTTTGCTCCCATGAGTTTTGCAAGCTGAATGGCAAGCGTTCCTACACCACCAGCTGCCGCGTGAACGAGTACACTTTCTCCTGATTGTAGCCGTGTTGATTCGTGCAGCAATTGATATGCAGTAATGCCCTGCACTGGAAATGCTGCTGCGCTTGCAAAGTCGAGATTATCGGGTATAGGCATGACGGTGTTCGCGGGTGCCGTTGTGTACTCTGCATAACCACCAGCGGTCAGTGCGACGACACGGCTTCCCACTTGTGGCGACGATACACCGTCTCCAAGTGCCTCCACCGTTCCCGCAATCTCGAAGCCCATTGTCATCGGGGTACGTGTACGTGTCAAATATGCCCCTTGTCGTTGTGCAAGGTCCGCATAATTGATACCAGCCGCCGCTATTCTAATAAGCACTTCACCAGTTTTCGGTGTTGGTTTCTCTATCTCTTCGAGGTGCATAACCTCTGGACCGCCTGTTTCATTGATACGAATTGCCTTCATCAAATGTCATCCTTTCTGCTGCCTGTAGGATACAAGCGCGACTTTGATTGTATCATGTATTCGTCGTGAGTTGGTGTACTTGCCTTCAAATATTAGATTTTACTGAGAAAAAAGAGATATCTTTCGAGTATGTACTATTTCTTGCAAATGCAGCGTGATAAAAATAGAGGGCCTCTGTCTACACATGTACTCGCTTAACAGACACCGTGATAAGATGTTTCATTTCGTGCTTCCTTGTATCAAACGACTACAATAAAAATAGTTAGAGACATGCCAGCGTCTCTATTTTCTAAGAAAAAAGTACCGTATGCAGCCAGCATCCTCGGTACTTTCCATTGAAAGCTGTACACTGTTCTCATATGTCCATTACGAAGGTGCCTGTTTTCTTAGCTTGTAATTGTTTTTCGGTCTCTTCCCTGCATTTCTTTCGCAGGAGTTTTCAAAGAGGTATTCTTTCGGCGTGGGATGAGGGGGATATGTAGCGTGATGATGACAGCGAAGGAATGGTATGTATCACGTAGGACGAAAAGGGGGATATATGGCGGTTTATTCAGGCAATCTGAACAGGCAAGGGGAGTAAATGGACAATTCTACGAACCGCAAACAGAAGTCGGAGGCTTCTAAGCGATCTAATCGACGACCTACTGCTATCAAAAGCAGGAGCCGTAAGCTTCTAAAATTTCTTTCAAATCAGTATACGACAATGATTACCTGTGTTTTGCTCCTATTAATTGTCGGACTGCTCTTCGGAATTGCCAGTCAATTGCGTGCGCCAGCTACACACACGGCTCCCAATGGCGTCACAACCATTGATTACAGTACATTTTTGCAACAGGTGAAGACAGGAAATATGGTCGCCGTTATAATTCAAGGTGATAATGTGAACGGTTTACTTCAACACTCGTTTTCGCAAACGCCTGGAAAAGCAGCGAAAAATGTGCAACATACAGTTGTAGCGCAAACATATAGTGCCTGGTTTCACTATATTAGCGTAGGCAATACAGACCTGAGTGTGTCTCCTGCTTCATTGAATACAAAAAATTTCGTGTATACAACTCTACCGGTGGGAGGGAATATACAGTTAACACCTCTATTGCTGCAAAACAAGGTAAAAATAACGACGCTTCCTAGTGTACAATCTTCTATGCTCCTTACATTTTTATGGCACTTCGCACCATTGCTCGTAATGATTGTTGCATTCCTTGTCCTTCTCAGATTACGTAGTGGAGGGTCACGTTCTACACAACGTATGGACGAACGTATTACACAGATTGGACAGAGCAGAGCGAAACGCTTTGTACGAACGAAAGAAGCAGACGTACAAAGTAAAACCGGGCATTTCACGAAAACAGCTACGATTCCTGCAAAGGTAGATTCGCCCATTAACATTGCTCCGCCCGTCACATTTGCTGATGTTGCTGGAATTGATGAAGTGCGTACAGAATTACAAGAAATTGTACAGTTCTTGCAAAATCCAGAGCGTTTCAAGAAGTTGGGTGCCCATATTCCGCGTGGTGCCTTGCTTGTTGGCCCTCCTGGAACAGGCAAAACTCTGTTAGCGCGTGCAGTTGCAGGTGAAGCTGGAGTGCCTTTTTTCAGCATGAGTGCCTCAGAATTCGTGGAAATGTTTGTGGGTGTGGGTGCCAGCCGTGTGCGTGACCTGTTCAATAAAGCACGTCAGGCAGCACCTTGTGTCATCTTTATCGACGAACTCGACGCAGTAGGACGCAAACGCTCGGTACGCATGAGTGGAAACGATGAACGTGATCAAACGCTGAACCAGTTGCTCGTTGAACTCGACGGTTTCGATGAGCGTCATACTGTCGTTGTACTTGCGGCAACAAACCGTGTTGATATTCTGGACAAAGCACTGCTCCGTCCGGGTCGCTTTGATCGCCGTATCACTGTTTCTTTGCCAGACCGTGTGGGGCGTGAAGCCATCCTCAAGGTCCATACGCGCAATACACCACTTCATGAAGATGTACTCTTAGCACGACTTGCGCGTCTGACGACAGGTATGAGTGGGGCTGATCTCGCGAACCTTGTAAATGAAGCCTCTCTTTCTGCCGCACGTCTCGACCTTAGTCAGGTGACACACGAATGTTTCGAGAATGCACTTGCTCGTGTACAACTCGGCGCACTCAGACCACTTGTGATGAGTGAGCGCGAGCGGCGTATTATTGCGTATCACGAAGGCGGTCATGCGCTTGTGGCTCATCATCTGCCCGAGGCTGACATCGTGAACCGTGTCACTATCTTACCGCGTGGTCAAAGTCTGGGCGTGACACATTTTGTTGCCGAGGAGGATCGCTACAACTACAGTCGTCATGCACTTATGGCAAAAATTGCCGTTGCTCTTGGTGGCCGCGTATCTGAAGAGCTTATATTCGGCGCAGACTATATCACTACAGGTGCCGAAAACGATCTGCAAGTTGTTACCGACATTGCACGTCGTATGGTGACGCGCTGGGGCATGAGTGAAGAGCTTGGTGTTGTTTTCGCGGACTATCGGGCGGAAGGTGACCACTCCTTAAATATGCGTCGCATTGATGCTGACGCGGTGTCTACGCACGCTCATACACTTGTTGCGGATGCCAATGGGAGTATTCGTTATAATGGCGAAGTTCCCACACATCACGTAAGCTATCACTCGTTTGCTATGTCTACTCCGGCTGCACGTACACGTTCAGGTACGACGATGAATGCGCTGATTGATGCCGAGGTGCAACGTATTCTCAGTGAAGGTCGTATAATGGCACGAACTATTCTCACGGCCCATAGTGATCAACTTCAACATCTGGCTGATGCACTCATGGAACATGAGCAACTTGACCGTACACAATTTGAAGCACTATTCGTATAGCCGGAATAAAAGTAGGCAAGGAGCTTTTGCTTCTTGATGGAGGGCTAGTGCTAAGCTCCATCCCTTCTTATACGCATCAAACTACGAATTTCTATTTGCCCTATATCTTTACCATTCTATGAAAGTAGTTGACGCACAAAAAAGTCCCGTAAGCACATGTGCTTACGGGACTTTTTTGTGCGTCAACTGTTTCGGAAGAATTGCTTAACTCACCATATCTTCGACAAACCATATCCAGCCTCGTGAGTCTATGAAGAGGCCAACGCCTACCCTATGCAGAGTGGTGCTTGTCAGGTGGATACGGTGCCAACCTGTTGGTGGCTCGTTAATCATGCTTTCCTGTACGTTGTAAACTCCGCCCCAGCTTGTCGGATAGGGACCTGCCAGACCAATACATTCGCCGCAGTCGGTAAAGCCTGCAAAGCCTTCATTCGCGATACGCGTACACTGGTCAAGACCACTGGGGCAAGTATGGCTAAAACCGCAATGCACCATGTCCCACGCATGTTGACGTGCCCCTGCTGAAAGAGTTGCATTCCAGGTAAATGCATATAGTCCCCGCGCTGCACGGTCACTGTTCATAAGTCCGAAAAGCTGTTGTGTGAGTTGCACCTCTTGTGCGGTAATTGCTGGTGGTGGACCATAGGGCGAGTTGCCGAGACCTCCGCCAGGAACGTTCGTTGGCGGGGTCGATTGTGGTGGTGGCAAGACTGTATGAGTAGGCGTTGGAGGTATGGTAGCAACGGGCGTTGCTGTCGCCCTGATAGTTGCTGTTGCCTTGGTAGTTGGAGTTGGCGACGGTTTGGGTTTCTGGGTCGCTACCTGCCTGGGAATAACAATTTGCGGCGTTACTGTCTTCGACGGATTATCTGAACTCACTTTGTTCGAGAGTAGTGTCTGTGGCGGCAAGGACGAACGACTCTGCTGTGGACCGCAAGCACTCAAAACAATAACAGTAAATAAAGCCAGCAAGATGTATAGTTTTTTACCCACGACAGTACAGACCCTCCTATATGTATTGCACTACAAAGCACATAACTTATAGGAAGATAACACATATGCGCCGCACATTCACAGAAATGCGCTGCTTTTGGTACTTTTGTGGGGTTCTGTGTAGCTATTTAGAAGCGACAGGTCATGACTATGGCACTCATATCGTCTGGTTTTGCTCTTACTGTCTGACTGCGCTCCTGGCGTGAGCGAAGCAGGGAGTGTTCTACAAGCACACGGGCTGTCGATGTACGAGGGCTATTGCGTAGAATGTCTTCAATCTCTTCATCGGTCAGGTTATCATGAATGCCATCGGTGCAGAGCAGAATGCGGTCTCCCGGCTTGACTGCAATCTCATTCGTGTGAATCATCGGTGGGACAGGTCCACCAAGTGCCTGCGTGATGCCACCGCGCAATCGGAAGTAGCTAAATTCCATATCGCTCAGTTGATCTGATCGCATCGCTTGATCGATACGATGCGCGTCCTCATCCTTTACGACCTGGTTTTCGACCAGTTTGGCAAGCAGCCCATCATCGTTCGTTAAGCGTTTGAGTGGCTCATCGTCACGGAGAAGATAGACGCGACTATCTCCAACATGGGCGTAGAAAAGGGTGTAGCCACGCGATTTGGGTTCACGACACACCGCTGCCATTGCAACCGTTGTTGCAAGGTCATCAGTACCAGCCCTTTGTGCCCCTTCGGTACGAACGAGATCATCAGCGTTTTGTACAAGACGTTCCAGGACGGAGCAGAGAAAGTTTTCGCCTGGATTATCGAGCAGATTATACACCTTACGTTTCTTTTGTATCTGCTCAAGCACTCGTCGCCAGCTCTGCTGTGTCGCACGAACCGCCGTCTGTGAGGCAATTTGTCCGGCAGCACTGCCGCCAACGCCATCGAATACTGCGGCGAGTCCGCTACGTTCATCCACAACGATACTATCTTCATTACGCTCAGGATGACGTTCACACGCGATAGTGTGCCGCGCAAAGAGAAAGGGGGTGAGTTCAGCTGTGTGATATGTCTGGTAAGATACGGGCACATGCATAGAATGCCCATTCTGGGTATTTTGTTGGCTATGGTTAGTATATTGGCTCATGTTATGTCGCGGCATCTGCGTCGAATGCTGCCTTTCAGAATTTATTATCACTATTTTTCTCTGCAACTATTAGCGAATAATATAATGATCATGATATGTCCATCCTAGTTTTTCAGAAAGTAAAGTATACGAGTCAGTATAGCAGAAAGTGGAGGTAAATGAAAAGAGTTTTATGCTTTTTTCTTAAAGTACCCCCACAATATGCAAAAAATTCTCAACCACTATGCGTGTATGCTCATGGTAGAGCGCATAATAGTCTGGGCGTTCGCGCATAATCCGCTCGTACTCGTCGCTACCAAGTGCGCTGATAATCTCTTCTTGTAGCGACGGCTCATGTAACCATGTGTCGAGCATCTTTGGTGTCAGTTCGACGTGATACTGTAGCCCATACGCCGCTCGCCCATAGCGAAACGCCTGATTCGCCGTCTTCTCACTTGTCGCTAAACGAACCGCACCTGCTGGAATATCAAAGGTGTCTTCGTGCCATTGATAGACCATTTGCTGCCCATCAAGTCCTGCATAGAGTGGATCATTCAATCCCTCAGTGGTGCATTGCACCTTAGAGAAACCAATCTCGGTCAACGTATGTTTTCGCACCGTGCCACCAAGTACCGTAGCCAGTAACTGTCCTCCCAGGCAGATACCTAGCACTGGAACCTCTTGCTCAACTGCTTGACGTAGTGCCGCTTTTTCCTGTATGAAATACGGATATTTGTCGTCCTCGTTCGCGTTTTGTGGTCCTCCAAACACAATCATCGCACTATACAACGTTGGATCGGGAATGGTCTCTTGCGAAGCGTTGATAACATCACACGCGATACCATGTTTCGCTAAAATTTCGCCCACATAACCCGTCGGGTCATCTCCTATATTGAGAATAGCCAGCACACGCTTCATCATTAGTAGTCCTTCTCCTCCTGAGAATGCATGTAATAAAATGTACTACGGTTTACTCCCTGTACACACAATTTCGATCTGCCATGTCTGGCCCACGTCGAGTAGGAGAGGCCAGATAAAGGTAAGGGAACTTCCCTGATGAGTACGTTCAAAGCCCGCCTCAGAGCCTGTCACGGTATCTACGGAGAAACGCCACAGCGTCGCCTCTGCACTCAGCGCGAAACTCATATCTTGTTGTAGCCAGCTATTGCCAATATGTACCTTACCTACCTTTACCACTTCACCCGTACTATCAAAATGTGTATTTTCGAGTGTCTGACCTTCGACATTGTAATATGCTTGGTCGTTACCCCCACCACCCAGTAGATTGACATTCCATTCGCAGCCAAATTGTGTTTGCAGACGTGCCTGTCCTTTATTCTCTATCGCATAACGTACAACCAGTTTTTCTTCGCCAAGTGGTAAAAACACAGTTTTGGTAAGCGAAACGGGCAGCGGACTCAACGCACCGGCACGGCGTACCTGCCCATTGCGCTGCATTGTAACTGTGAGACCGCTCGTATTTTGCTCAACTGTCGTCTGATAGGGTTGCTCAACGAAATTGCCTTGTTCCTCGAAACGTACCTCCGCAAAGTTGGAAAGAGTCAAGCCGGAAGGCAAGAAATGGTCGATGAGACAGGCGCGACGGTAGCGATCTATGATGAGATAACGATCAAGATCATGCTCTTTGGTACGAACCGTCGTATGTGGTGATGCCGGTTCACTTTCCCCCTGTCCAACCGTCTGTGTCACATTCTGCTCGGATGTGGCTCCATTCTTGCGCCTGCGCTCTTGCTCATGCTCACGAAGCGTCTGATGATAGCTCTCCAAACGGCGTGTCATACCACTGATCATGTTGTGTGTGCTGCGGCGCATATCCCACTCGAAAAGCGTTCCACCACGCTGCGGGTCGAGATAGACGTTTTGTTGATCGCTCTCCACCAATAACTCATTCTGTGTGTCGCGGTCAAAATCGGTAAACTCGTAACGTTGCCAGTGTGTACGCTCGTAGCGCGTGGCATCGGCGATGTTTTCTGCCGCGATAAGGTGATGATAGATCGCGGTGCGTACATGTGCCATATAAATACCGCCGAAAAGTCCATGCCAGTACGTATCGTTGGCCTGCGCCTTCCACAAATGGACATGCCCACTTTCATCATCTGCCGCCGCCGACGAATAGACGTTATCATGCACACGTAACATCTTCTTGTGCTGATTGTTGATTTCGGGGTAGCGCACCAGGAAATTGCGCCAGAAGCCGCCACGCATGAATTGCAGCATCTCGTCTTGCCTGGTCTGCTCCAACTGATGCAATAGCTTACCAAATACAAACGACTTTTTCGACGGCAAAGCCCACTCTGTCATCTCGATGTAGGAAGAGGTCGGAATATAGATACGTCCCAACGCTGGATAGGTGCGAGCGTACTCGCCTAATGGTGTCATTTTGAGCCATGCACTATTCTGCTCAAGCGCGGTGAAGAACTCCTCAACCCAGCCGTTCTTGCCATCCGTGCCCCAGCAATAAGGGCCAGTCTCAGGCCAGCTACCGAACTTCTCGCCATCGTCGCCCATGACCAGGATACGACTGCCATTCAGTGTTGCAAGGGAACGTAGCGTCTCTATTGTCTCGCCAACAGGTCGCCACGGTACAGTGTAACGCAATGTTTTACTGGTGGCGAAAACCTTCAACGCCGTACTCTGGTCTTCTGTGGCGTAGTAGCCGTACAGGTCTTCATCTTCCAACCCAACATTTTTGAAATGTACATCGTCGAGAACCGTCCACTCGATATCTGCTTCACGTAAGAAACGCGGTAGCTCCGGCTCCCATACGCGCTCCGCAATCCACATACCCGTTGGTTTCTCACCAAAGTCTTGCTGCACGCGCTTCGTCAAGCGGCGGATTTGTGCCAGCTTATCATCGTCAGGTATCGAAGGTAGAATTGGTTCGTAGTAGCCACCGCTTACCATTTCGACCTGCCCACGCTTGACCAGAGCGGCAATCCGGTGTAGAAACTCAGGGTGTGCCTCCTCCATCCAATCCAGCAAAGAGCCAGTGTAGTGAAGCGCGAGTCTCACCCCAGGATGTCGCTCCAGTGCCTCAATCATCGGTTGATACGACTCCTCGAAGACCTGTTGAAATACCCAGGGAAAATTGCCCACTGGCTGATGATTATGGAGTAGCAACCCCAGATGAATGCTGCTTATACGCCCTGTCGTCATACGTCCATCACCTACATGATAATAAAGTAACGTGTTGCTTGCATATGAAGTGCAACACGTCTACAGTTGTGTGTCAAGTATCATTTTTATGGCTTGTATTCACTATATCACATGCATGCGAACATCTACATTTCTGCTGTCCGCCGAATGATAGGACTGTGCATGTTGGAACATTCCGACCTACCTTTCGTGAACGCCTTGACGACTTACACAAATTATAGAACACGTTCGCTCCAAATTTCTGATATATAACCCTTGTGTTATTTTCAGTTACCAGTGTATACTTAGTACAGGCGACTTCGACTCTTTCCTCTGTCTATGTATGTTGCGAGCAATTATGATGATGGGTTGCTTCCTCATCGTTACGTTGTAGTTACAACTGGAGGGCCTGTATGTCCGAGGAGAAATCGTTCCGGTATCAACGTTTTGTCAAACCTCTACTCCCCCTCACATTTGCTGTTGTCCTTTTCTTAATTGTCGCACCTGCGGCACTAGCCAGTCCCCGTCCGCATATCGCGCTTGTTGGTGCCGGGCACCGCTATCTCGCGCTGGGCGACTCGCTCGCCTTTGGCTATCAGCCAGACCTCAACTATGATGATGGTTATGCCGATGATTTCTATGCCAACTTACAAGGGCACGGAGTCAAAGCCATCGCCAATCTGGGTTGTCCGGGTGAAACCAGTGTCACGTTCCTTAATGGCAAGTGCCCTGTGCCCATCCTACGAAAATTCCCTTATATTGGCTCACAATTGAACGCGGCCCTGCTCTATCTCGCGTTCTATCGGGGTCAGGTTAGTCCCGTCACGCTCGATATCGGTGCCAACGACCTTTCGCCCGATATCAACAAGAGTACGTGTACCATCAATACCGCGAAATTTGCCAGTGACTTAGCAACGCTCGATGCGAACCTCACACAAACCATTCTGCCGAAACTCCATAACGCGCTCATGGTCAACGGCACCCTTACAGGCGATCTGGTTGTAATGAACTATTACGACCCCTACCAGAACATTTGCCCCAACACCGTTCCGTATAGTCAACTCATCAACCAGCACATTGCTAGCGATGTGAGTGGCTATGGCACGGTTGCTGATGTATTCAGTGCCTTTGGTGGTGCTACCACGCCCAACGGCAACATCTGTAGCTATACATGGGAGTGCAGCATCTTCCACGATATTCACTCCACAGACACTGGCTACAGCGTCATTGCATCCACATTCGAGAACACCGTCGGCTACTAAATACTAGCCACCCAACTCGACAAGATGCAGAGAATCGCGGATTGGCTTTGTGTATAGAGGATACACAAGCCGCTCGTCAATCCACGACTCTCTCTTTTCGTTTGTATAGTACCCGTATTCTCGTAGGGACCCGATTATGCTCTTTAAAAATTACATCTGGGAACGGGCGACCACAAGGGTCGCACCCTACCATATAACACGTTGTATGGTAGAGTGCAACCCTTGTGGTCGCCCGTCGGCTTTTTTTTCGATTCCCTCGTTATTTACTGGAAGAGCATTATCGCGTCCGCGCACAAGCGAAGCAATGGAGGAGCGTACATTGCAACGACGAAGCATCAATTACCCCCTTCACAAGAGGAAGGAGGTATGCTATAATCGTGTCTGCAAGGGCCTATAGCTCAGCGGTTAGAGCAGCCTGCTCATAACGGGTTGGTCCCTGGTTCGATCCCAGGTGGGCCCATTTCATAACTCATAATCTTTTGCCCAGCGCACATTCTTTTCCTGCTTGTTCTTGGCGGGCACCAGCCGGAGGTTCGCTCTTGTTGTGCCAACATCATCTACCAAAATGAGATAGACTTTATCGAGTTCTTCGCAGTACACAGCCCACACATTTCTCCTCGTGTTAAAAGAGGCCGAGGTTCAGCAATCCTCTTCTAATGAATAAATAAGTTCATTGCCATATATCAATATCGAAGTGTAATATTGATATATGAATGTATTTACAGGTAGACATAGTAGCACATAATATGTCTACCTGTAAATCTCGTGTTAATAGTGAGGACTCGTTTTAATGAGAGGTAAACAAGCGTGATTCCACACCAAGAAGCGGTTGCCAGTTTTAGAGCGTACCCTTATTAGACAGTGGCAACGTAAACCAGAAGGTTGAGCCAGAGCCGGGGATACTCTGAATACCCATACGTCCATGATGCTGCTCTATGATTGTGCGGCTAATATGCAGCCCCAGGCCCAAGCCAATTTCACTGCCGTTTTGTATTTCAATACCTGGTACTCGATAGTAGCGCTCCCATATTTTGTTGTGTTCGCTGGCAGGAATACCCGATCCCGCATCATGAACAGACACATGTGCCTTGTCACCTTCTGTGTGCAGTGAAATCTCTATACGCTCTTCGAGGGGAGAATATTTATGAGCGTTAGATAATAAATGAATGACCACTTGTTTCACACGTGTTACATCAGCCATCACCAGAATACTCTCTTGTGATGGAATCTGCACATGAACAATACGTTCTTTGGGAATATGGCGCATGTCTTGTACGACTTCACGCAGTAACGTGTCCAGTTCACACATTTCCAAAAGCAAATCTATTGTGTTGGCGTTAATACGTGAACTTTCAAGGAGCGTATTGACCAGGCGGCTAAGCTGTGTTATTTGCTTGTCGGTGCGTTCCAATAATTCTCTTGTTTCGCCCAGGAGCCTGTTTGTTGAATCTTCTTGCTTCCCCGCTACCTGTTCGTCTATCTTCTCTGTACTAGAGGATGCTGTGTTCATTTTCAGTTTGCGTCCCATCAATTGGATATTCCCCTTAATACTGGTAAGGGGCGTTTTCAGTTCATGGCTTGCGACACTCAAAAACTCGTTCATGCGCCGCTGCGCCTCGCGCTTCGCCATCTCTTCGTTGCGAGCATCTGTTTGTTTGCTCACCAAAATGTCACGCACAAGGATGAAGAGAGCGACTTTTATAATCGCCCAAAGAAGCCGAGTTATATATGCAATAATTCTGCCAACTAAATTGTGTATCATAAGTTTCTCGTATGTTTCATTCGTGTCCGAACGCTTATTAACTGTAGAAAAAGGTCAAATCTGCTACAAGAGCGATAAATAGTAAGGGTCTATATTTAATGGTACGTATAAAAGGCATGATATGATGACAGCGAGCTTTTGAAGGGTACTAAATATGGTAATGAAAAAGGAAAGCTCATAGATATGATGAATATATCTATGAGCTTTTCGCGTAAGGTTTGGAGTTGTAAAGTAGCTACTTACTGGTTGTTACCACCGAATATGCCGCCGAGGTTGCCCATACGGTTCTCACCCTCTTTTTCCAAGTTGTCAAGGGCACCATGTGCAGCGTCTTTCGCTTGCTGAGTATACTGTGAACCACCAGGGATTTTGTTGCCGAACTGATCAATGGCTTGATCGACCTGGTTCTGTGCAGCGTTGCGTGCGCCACCCATTGCGCCACCTTGACCCTGATTGCTTTGGTTCTGTTGCTGACCATAACCACCCTGGTTGCTCTGATCTTGTTGCTGACCATAACCACCCTGGTTGCTCTGATCTTGTTGCTGACCATAACCACTCTGGTTGCTCTGATCTTGTTGTTGACCATAGCCGCCTTGGTTCCCCTGATCTTGTTGTTGACCATAGCCGCCTTGGTTCCCTTGATTGCCGTACTGGTCTTGCTGATTGCCGCCCTGATTGCCTTGATTGCCATACTGGTCTTGTTGCTGACCATAGCCGCCCTGATTGCTCTGGTTGCCATACTGGTCCTGCTGACCGGAGCCACCCTGGTTGCTCTGATTACCATATTGATCCTGTTGATTGTAGTCTTGGTTCGACATGTGCAAAACCTCCTAAAGTTACAAGATTTGAATGCGGTTGCCATTATGCAACCTATTTGTATCCTACCAATGGGCTATGCCAGAAGCCATTAGTTTGATCTGGCGGGTACTGGCAACCGAACATTGACGGAAACATCGTAAAATGCATTTGTTTATGTCATGCGTCAGACGACCCACTCAGAAGTATACGACATGGATATTTGTTTGTCTAGTTTTTACTAGTAGAAATATGGAAAAAAAGTTGATTAGATGTTAACGTTATGTAAATTATGAATATAGCTTTCTAGTACATATATTCACTATGAAATTGGATAATTGCCTTTGAATATACGTTTGTGAACTGTCCTGTAAGCGTTTGTCAACAATCGTATCTCTTCCAACGTGAACCATATAATGTGCTATTCTTTCAGAGAAAAACACGAAGTATTGGGAGCAAGAAGTATGTCGTCGATAATCTCACAAGAACTACAGGATAAGGATGTTGCAGCACCAGTTGAGGCCGCGAAAAGCTGTTGTTGAAGCATTACATGGTTTACATCCTGAGGAAATTTCTGTGCTTGCATTTCTCGAACAAAAATAAGGCTTTTGTTCTCTTTGTATATCAAGCAAAGCCATGAGGTTATGCTATAATTACCGTGTAAAACAAAAATAAAAGAATAGCGTTCGATGATGAACAGCATATGGTCTTTCCCTTGAGATGTTTGGAGCAGAGAGCATGGACACACACGAGATAAGTATCACACAGGAAGCTGAACTGCATATTACGGCAAAACCTCACGTTGTTATTATTGGTGGTGGTTTTGGTGGTATAAAAGCAGCCCGCGCGTTAGGTAATGCGCCCGTCGATATCATGTTAATTGACCGTAACAATCATCATGTATTCCAGCCCCTCTTGTATCAAGTTGCTACCGCCGAACTTTCGCCAGCCGACATAGCTGGCCCAATTCGTCATATGCTCAGCAAGCAACGCAACATACAGGTAATGATGGCGGAGGTGACAGGAGTGGACGCAGTGAGTCAGTATGTACATACTCCATTGCGTTCAATCCGTTATGACTACTTGATTATCGCAACAGGTGCAACACATAGCTACTTTGGGCATGATGAGTGGGAGCGTTTTGCGCCGGGCCTCAAGACTATTGCTGATGCAACCGCCATTCGTCGGAAAGTCTTGCTTGCATTCGAGGCCGCTGAAATAGAGACCGAGCCAACAAAGCTTCAGGCACTCCTCACCTTTGTCCTTGTTGGTGCAGGTCCAACAGGCGTTGAGATGGCTGGTGCTATTGCAGAACTCGCGCATAAAGCTCTTGCCAGCGACTTCCGTCACATTGATCCAAAACTTGCACGTATTGTTCTTGTCGAGGCTGGTCCAAGAATACTCGCCGCCTTTCCTGAAAAGTTGGCAACAAAGGCGCACAGGGCACTGGAAAAACTCGGCGTAGAGATACAGACGCATGCTGCTGTGACAAATATTGATGACGAAGGTGTTTCGCTGGGAGATGCTCACCTTGCGGCGAAAACTGTTATTTGGACGGCTGGCATTGCCGCTTCTCCTGCTGGTAAGTGGTTGAATGTAGAGGTAGATCGTGCAGGGCGTGTTAAAGTACAATCGGACTTAACCATCTCAGAACACACAAATGTGTTTGTGATTGGTGACACAGGTAGCCTGACGCAGAATGGCAAGCTTCTGCCGGGGGTGGCACCTGTCGCCATGCAAGAAGGTACCTATGTGGGGGCGGTTATTGCTGATCGTGTTGCTGGCAAGCGGCACACAAAATCGTTTCACTATGGAAATAAAGGCAATCTTGCAACTGTTGGTCGTGCGTATGGTATAGCCGACTTTGGCTTTCTGCGCTTGACTGGTTTTGTCGGCTGGGCGTTCTGGCTTGTGGTCCACATCTTTTTCCTGATTGATTTCCGCAGTCGCTCTCTGGTCATGTTTCAATGGGCATGGGCCTACCTCACATTTCAGCGTGGGGCACGGTTGATTGTGCAAGACACTGTTTCGACAACATTACCAATGCCAACATCGACTGAGGAAGTGGTAAAAGAGCCTGTATAGCACTTGAGCTTGCTATTCCACCAGTGCTATGCCTATAATCACTGAATACTATAAAATCTTTTCGAGGTGCAGGGGTGCAATATGTACAAGCAACGCTTCCAATAGATAGCGTTGTAAAAGACCGATATATCGTGGAAGACCTGCTGGGGAAGGGTGGCTTTGGTGCTGTGTATCGTGTGCGAGACCAGCGTGTCAGGGGTAACAAGTTTGCCCTCAAAGAGGTCATTGATCCAAATACAGAAGAGCGCGAACGATTTGCGTTTGAGTGCGAAGTACTCAAACGACTGGATCATCCAGCACTTCCACGTGTATATCGCGTCTTTGAAGACAATAAAAATATTCGCGTCTATATGCTTATGGACTACGTGGCTGGTCCTAATCTGGAGATACTTAGGCAGCGTCAGCCTGAAAAGCGTCTTCCGTCTCCTCATGTTATGAAAATTATGGCACCCATTGTGGATGCTGTCGGCTACTTTCATAAGCAGCAACCGCCGATTATTCATCGCGACATCAAACCGGCCAATATTATCGTGCCCGATGAGGAAGATCATTCTGTGCTTGTCGATTTTGGAATCGCGAAAGAATACGAGCAAGATGGTACGACAACTGCTGTCCGTCGTTGTTCGCCAGGCTATGGTGCGCCAGAACAGTATGCGCGTGGTACGACTCCCAAAACCGATATTTATGGACTTGGGGCAACGTTCTATGCACTCCTGACTGGTACTATTCCAACGGATGCGCTCTATCGTCTCACGCAGATGGGCAGCAGAAATACTGATCCCCTCGAAGACATAACAGAGCTTGCCCCTGATGTACCGCGCCATGTTGCTGATGCGGTTCATCGTGCTATGAGAATTAATAGTAACGAGCGTTTCGCAACGGTTGAGGAGTTCTGGCAGGCATTGAATGCAGAGCCGATTGCGGAACCAAGCGTCACAATTGTACCTATTGCGCCGATACAAAAAGCTCCCGCAACGTCTCTTGTATCCATGAGAACTGTTGCCACGCGCCCAGAAGTCCCTCGGCCAGTGGAAACTGGTGGAACAAGGAGACGTAGAATACTACCCATACTGTTCGCGCTACTGGCACTGCTCGCACTCATCGCAGGTGTCGTCTTTGGCACAAACATTTTCAACATGCAATACTTTGGGCAAAGCGTTCCTACAACTGCTACACAACGTCCTATAGCAACAGCATCGCAAACAGCGACCGCAACCAAGACACAAACGCCATCACCTACGGCTGTTCCTACCAAGACACCACAACCAACTGTTCAGTCTACGACGCAACCAACTATAGTGTCTGCTACTTATCCAATCTTGGGAAAAACCTATAACGGCCAAGTGACAAATATGTTTGTAAGTAAGCCTGAAACTGCTCCAATACAGTTGAAAAGCATTGTCCAGAACAATGGCACCATCACAAGTGGTTATCTCTACGTGCAACCTAATCATGGTTTGGAAGGAAGCGGCAATTTTACTGGTAGCGTGTCTACCAATCAAACCATCCAATTTAAAGTTCAGGAAAGTGGTATTTTGCCACTTCTCTTCACGGGCACTATAGCAGCAGACAAGAGTATGGAGGGCAAGTACTGCGCTGCGAATCCTGATAACTCATGTAATCCTACTCAAGGGTATGGCAGTTGGTTTGTCAATGCTCCTTCCGCATAACTCTTCATCTTTGAAACTTCTCTTCGTTACTCTCCGTGTTAGGAGAGTACGGAGCAATGTGTTAAGTTTATGTTGTCGAGAGGACAGCATAACACGAAATTAAGAATATAAGGAGATACTGTAATATGTATCCTTACGATCAAAACAATCAACAGATGTATCAACAATATGCGAATTCGTGGGATCAAGGCACCTACTCTCAACTTCCTGAACAAGAGACACGTCAAAATTATCAACAATTTGTGCAGAATGCACCACCACAGATGGTTCAACAAGTTCATCAACAATATTATGAGCAAATGCCACAGCAACAACGTGGTAATCTCGTGCAGGGTCTTCTTAGTAGTTTGACAGGACAAGGCTTCAATCCCCAGCAAGCAGGTATTCAGAATACCAATCCACAAACAATGTCACCACAAGATGCTGCTCGTCTTACAGGCTATGCACAGCAACAAAATCCTGATATTCTTCATCAAATTATGGGACCTGGTGGTCCGTTGGGTAGCACTGGCGCGAAGCTTGCAGTGGCAGGTATCGCTGCGTTAGCCGCTAAACAATTTCTTGGCGGTAATACTGGTGGTGGTGGCGGTGGATTACTGTAAATAACAACGATGTTTTTGCAATTTCTTATAGTATTTACACAATGAACGCCCTGCACAATAGTTGTGCAGGGCGTTCATTGTGTTTATTTTCTTCCATGTGTTGGGAAATAATAGCACTCTATCCTGCAATATGATATACTACATCGCGCTACACAAAAATTATCCCTCGTTTGTTGCGCGTTTGCAATGTTAAGGACTTGTTATGCTTTACGATCACACAAGAATACATATAAAAGCAGGTGATGGCGGTGATGGTTCATCGCACTTTCGCCATGAAAAATTTGCTCCCTATGGTGGACCCGACGGTGGCGACGGTGGGCGCGGTGGTAGTGTGTACTTTGAAGCCACACACAATATGAACACACTTATCGACTATCGTTATCGTCACAGCTTCAAAGCTGGCTCTGGAGTTATGGGTTTGCGTCAGAAAATGCACGGTGCGAAAGGCGAAGATGTTGTCTTGCTTATGCCTCTTGGCACGATTATACGTGATGCAGATACGCAGGAAGTAATCGCTGATCTTATTGAAGATGGGCAGCGTGTTCTGATTGCGCGTGGTGGGCGCGGTGGCCTTGGCAATACTCACTTTGTCACATCCACCAATCAGGCTCCGAAAGAAGCGCAACAGGGCGAACCCGGACAAGAACGCTGGGTCACACTTGAACTGCGTCTGATCGCTGATGTTGGGCTTGTTGGATATCCCAATGCCGGAAAATCTACCTTGCTTTCCGTTGTTACTGCTGCGCGTCCAAAGATAGCCGATTACCCATTCACCACGCTCGCCCCCAACCTCGGCGTTGTTGAAGTTGGTCAACCACAGTATGGTGATGGCTATGGTTTTGTGCTTGCTGATATTCCAGGGCTTATCGAAGGTGCGGCACAGGGTGTTGGTTTGGGCCATGAATTTCTTCGTCACATTCAGCGCACCCGTCTGCTGCTACATGTTCTCGACGGTGCGTCGGTGGATGGGCGCGACCCCTGGGAAGATTTTCAGGCTATCAACCGTGAGTTGCATGAGTATGATGAGCGGCTTTCTACACGGCCACAGCTTGTCGTTTTCAACAAAATGGACCTGCCAGAGGCGCAGGAACGCTGGCCTGAACTCAAAGCAAAAGCTGAATCTGCGGGCTATCCCGTTTTCGCAATCTCTGCTGCCGCGCATCAAGGAACCGAGGAACTCATGCAATATACCTCGAAGCGGCTCGGTGAGATCGAGCAAGAAGAGGCGGAACGTGCTGCCTCGCAAGCTGCCCAGGTTATCACTGATATGGAGGGTCCTGTACTACGTCCTCAACCCGATGATGCCTTTATTGTGACAAAAGAAAAAGGTATTTATGTAGTTCGTGGCAAGCGCGTAGAACGTGCAGTTGGTATGACCAAACTTGACAATGAAGAAGGTATGGACCGCCTACAAATGACGCTCGAAAAGATGGGTGTCACAAAAGAATTGGAGGCTGCTGGTGTGCAGGTGGGTGATGTTGTGCGCTTTGGTAAGGTCGAACTACTGTGGGGCGAATAACAACCTATCTACGTGAAGAAGAGACAACACATAACACAAGGATTATGATATACTATCACTAGTTTCGTGTGTGTTGCTTGATCAAAATCGGTAGTATTGCTTATGCCGTAGAATGCGGGTCCTGCTGGTATATGGGAGAAACACTTACGCTTCTTTTTCGGAAGCGCCGAGAAGCTGTATATGAAGTACAGGTGAGGGAGAGCTGGTCTGGTCGCACCGTGATTGGTAGCTTCATCCCTCCTTATACAAGTAAACAAATTGATGCCTTGCAAAAAAAATTGAATAGTCTGAAGAGCGACGACCAACAATTACGTGTAATCGGTCAACGTCTCTTTTCTGCTCTCTGCGGCACAGAAAACACTGATAGTGGTTATCATGAAGTTTCTGAGCAATCGGTGCAATCAGTGCTGCGTAGTGTCATTCAGCGTACTCTGCGCCGACGTGGTACTGTCGCGCTGACATTTTGTTTCGAGCCAGAATGCGACGAGTTTGTGCGCTATCCCTGGGAACTCTTGCATAGCGGCGACCATTTTTTGCTTGCATCAGGCATCTTTACGCTTTCAAGAGCCTTGTTGCAACCAGATACACCTCTCGGTTGCGAATTGCCAGTACATCTCCCTATGCGCGTACTGTATATCGGCTCTACCCCTAACGACTGTGCTGAACTAGAGACGGAGCGCAGTTTTCAAGCACTGCAAAATGCCTTCACACCGCTTTTGGAAAGTGAACAGGTCTATCTGGACAGGCTAGAACCTGCGACCTTTGACGAGCTGGTGCGCTATCTCAACTCCTATGGTGGTGCAGGTACACTCAATGAGAGTGACATGACTATACCCTGCTATGTTGTGCATTTCGACGGACACGGAGCTTACGGGCGTCTTTGCACAAAAAATAATTGTGAAAAGCTGAACGATGCATCTGCTCGTAAATGTGTCGATTGCGATGCCTCCCTTGTGCGCGTTAAGCCCCAAACATATCTGTGTTTCTGCAATGAGACGGGCTGTAATCGTTATATTGATACGCAATCTTTGCGTGAACTTTTCCTGAGTAGTGATGTACGTCTTGCCGTGTTCTCGGCCTGCGAAACGGCGAAGGTGACAGAGACACAAACGCATCGCCAGCGTGCCGCCGTTGATGCGACGTTGGCAACGGCACTGGTGATGTCTCAAGTGCCAGCCGTTGTTGCTATGCCTTTCTCGCTGCAAGATGACATTAGTCCGACATTTATGTATCACTTCTATGAAGCTGTCGCTGATGGGCGTACTTTGGAAGAGGCTCTCTCACGGGCGCGACAGGCTTTGTTGCCGACGCATCAGAGAAGTTGGTTTATTCCTGTTCTTTATAGACATGTTGTCGAAGGGAAAGAAGGTCCTGTTCCGCTGATTGTGAAAGACAATGAAGACACATTAGAAGAGCATATTCACCCTCTGGAGCATTTAGGTATTCCTACATCTTATATTGGCCGAGAGCAAGAACTGCATGATCTCGGTGAACTGCTCTCTTTAGCACTTCAAGACAAAAGTTCACCTGTACAGGCAACACAGCTAAAACTTCGTCCCGGTACACATCATATCGCTATAACTGGGTCAGCAGGTATTGGAAAAAGTGCGCTGGCGTGTGAGGCCGTATGGCATAATCGAGAAAAGTTCTCTGGGAGTATTGTTGGTATCTCACTTCAAGGTGGAAAATCCTTTGGCGATGCGCTCATTGAAATACTCCACTATCTGCATGTGCCATTAAAGTCGGGACCTACCGCCGATTTAATGCATCGCTCCCGGCTTGTACTTACTACGTTACGGTCGTTGGCGAGCCGCGAACTTCCCTGTCTTTTCCTTTTAGACCGCTTCGACGAAGTGAAAGAGCCGAGCGAGTTAGAGCAATGGCTCTCCTTCCTGAGTGCCTTTCCAGCAGAGGTTGTTGTCCTTGTAACATCTCGTGTTAGTCCAGAGGCTATGGTTGTCTTAAACGGAGTACAGTGCCGTTGGTATGAATACCACGTAGGAAAAATGACGGATGCCGATCTGTTCAACCTATTTGTTGACCTTGCATCATCCAGCGGGCTTGACCAGTATATTCATCTGGATGATCCTGTACAACAAGCTGTATTGCACGAAATTTGTACTCTGCTTGCTGGCTATCCACTTGGCGCGGAGCTTATTTTTGGTGCGACCCGTTCTATCGACGGAAAAGTGTTTGCGCCAGAAGCTGCAACCCGATCTTTAGAGGAAATTCGTGACGAACTACGGAATACTCCCCTTGCGGGTATTCTTGCTGTTCTTGATGTCTCCTATCGTCGTTTATCGCTTGTGGCACGTCTCTTACTTGCCTATCTTTCAGCCTTCAAATTGCCATTCAGTCGTGAGCAAATCGTGATGCTCGTTGCACCTGAAACATCTGCAAGCACAGGAGAAGCGGTACGACTGATTTGGCAACAAGATGTACAACACGGTACAACAGCTACCGCAGAAGAGGTATATCCCTCCGATCTGGCGGTCAATTGGCGAGCAACTCGTGATGAATTGGTACGGGCTTCGTTTATTCAGTTCGATGGACGTGTCTATACCATTCATCCACAGGTGCGTCACTTCGCGGTTTCGCATCTTCCACTGGAAGAGCGCCGCCGTGTGCATCGCATGGTTGCTGCGTATTATTATAACCAGCCGCAACCCAGCCCTGAAGAATGGCTTGTCGCTGTAGAACACCTGGAAAGTGCGGCTGAACCGTGTGATTTGGAAGAGGCGGTGCAGATTGCGATTCGTGCATCATGGGCACTCGGTGGGCGCGGCCATGCCCAGGAATTGCTCGCTATGTTGCGCCGTGCCAGTGTTCATGCCTCCCAATCAGGCAATAAAACGGGTGAGGGGCAGATACAATGTTGCCTTGGTGCCATTTTACGTCAGTTGGGCCAGTACGCGGAGTCCGAAGCTTGCTTGCATAGTAGCCTGGAGTTTCATAAAGAGCAGCAAAACCGCGATGAAGCTGGCTGGTCATTGTACGAACTAGCGATGCTCTGTCGCGAAGTGGGAAACTTTCATCAGGCAACGCTCTACGCGCAAGAGGCGTTGATGCTCTTTCGTGAGGTTGGCAATATAAAAGGTGAAGCATGGATGCAAATGGTACTCGGCGAGATACAACGTGGCTATGCCGCCTACTACGATGCTTTAGGACATTTTGAGCTGGCCCTGACAAGTTTTGTCGAGTTACATAATAAAGAAGGCATTGCCTCCGTACTCCGAGATCGCGGTACCGTGTATGAGGTACTTGGTAAATACACCGAGGCATTTACCGACTATACCGAGGCATTACATATTTTTAATGAATTAGGGTTACGCGCAAGTCAGGCGTGGGTTCTCGCTGATAAAAGCGTTATGGCAAACAAGCAGGGAAAGTTAGACGAGGCAGAGAAATTGTGTACTGAGGCCATTGCAATCTTTCACGAGCAAGGCATCCAGCGTGGTGAAGCGTGGGCGTTGCGTGCGATGGGCGATATTATACGGGATCGACGTGACTTGGAGAAGGCACGTGTCTACTATGCAAAAGCCGAAACAATATTTACTGCACTTGGCGATCGTGTAGACCGCGCTCGTGTATTGACATCGCTAGGGGCACTCTCGTTTGACGAAGGTGAGTATCCCGATGCTCAGGAGCAATATGAAGAGGCGCAGGTTCTTGCGGATGCCCAGGGAGCGAAGCAGATACATGGTCGCGCCCTACGTGGCCTTGGCGATGTGGCGCGTGTCATGCGCCTCTTTCAAGATGCCGAGCGTTACTATCACGATGCCTTCACCATTGCCGTTGAACTCGACATTCCCACTGAGCAACGAGCAGTTCTCAAACGTCAAGGTTTGCTTTATCAAGCGCAAGAAAGCTTCAAAGAAGCACTTGGCTCCTGGGTTCACGCCCTTGCACTTGATGCGCGAATTGGTCATCCAACACGAATAGACTTGCAAACCGATGTTGCGAACATGGTCGAGGAACACCACCTAAAAGAAGCCTACTCGACGTTCTGCAAGCAATACGGTCTAGGCTGCGAAAACTAGTTCGCGACTCATGCCAGGACATTCCCTTACTTGTATCTTACAAAGAACGTATTACTGGTCGCCAGATAAGCAAACACAGCGAATATACACCAACAATAGAAGCACAGAGTACTACGGTTAAAGGACCGCCTGCCAACGCGATCAATGCGCTTGCTGGGAAATCGCCTAGAGGACGAATGCCCATAATACAGAGCGTATTCAGGCTCATGACGCGTCCACGCATATAAGGTGGAACGCGTGTTTGTAGTAACGTGATTGTTGAAGAACCTACTCCATTTTGTCCGATGCCTAAGATGATAAGCATAAACATTGAGAGCCAGAAATTCTTACTCACGCCAAATGCAATCAACGCTGTTGCCCATATAAGAAATGAGATTAAAAGCAAAAGTCCTTTGTGTTTGAAGTCACCCAACGATGCTACTACCAACGCTCCTAGTAAGACACCTAACCCTGATGCCGAAAAAAGTAGACCAAGCTGAAACGGCTGGAGATGAAGGATTCGTATTGCGAAAATGGGTAGAATCAACGAAGTGGACGGGCCAAAAAATAACAAAGCAGCATATCCTGATAATACCCATGGCAGAGCCGGGTCTTTTCCTACAAATCTCAATGACTCACGAACGGACTCGAGCATGGGGCCACGTCGATCTCTGCTTTCCTGGGCTGCTTCGCTCGGAACTTTGAGCAAATACAGCACGACCAGAACGCCGAGGAAGCTAAAGGCATTCAGGAAGAAGTTTCCCGCGTAACCCACCAGGCTCCCTCCAAAGGCAAAGTGTTGGCCCAAAGTAGTGAATAACGCGAGCGTAAGGGCACCCAGAGTTGGACCAATGAAGGCCGCGCCGTTGAAAACTACAGATTGTAAGGTAATAGCATTCATCAGGTCTTCGCGTGGAACAAGTACTGGTACGAGTGAAGAGCGAGCCGGTTGATCAAAGCTCAGTACCGTGCCAGAACAGAAGGCTAGTACAACGATCATCCAGACTTGAATAGCACCTGTAATAGTGAGTACGCCAAGTATAAAGGCAAGCAGCAGCGATAAACTCTGTGTAATCAGCAGGAAACGCCGTTTATCTGAGCGGTCGGCAATACTACCACCGATAAAGGCAAATAAGAAGAATGAGGCCGCCTGTGCCAGTGAGACTACTCCTAGCGCAAGTGGTGAATTATGAGTAATTCTAAGCACAAGTAGACTTTGGGAGACTATTTGAAGCCATGTCCCAATTGATGAGACTATTAAACTAATCCACAAGAGTGTGAAATTACGATAGCGTAAAGCGCGAAACGTTTGTATACCTTTCCTGGATGTTTTTGTTTCAGGTGCTTGCTGTGAGGTGGGAGTCATTGACATGCGTAGGAGTATCCTATCTTTATGGTAAATGAAATCTATTTTACTTATTATGTCAGAAGATGTTTGAATTCAGCAAGGTGGGTAACTAGCGGAACTTCCCCTCTTGTTTGTGGGAGGAACGGTGGTGAGAGCGAGTGTGAGGAACAATCATTACTATTATTACCAATGTCTGCTCTGAGGGAAAGATTTGGGAGTGAGAATGGGTTCTCCCTGTGAGGTCTACAAGGAAAAGTATACTTGAAAAGATGAGGAAAAGCAAGGTATAGTCAAAAAGTCAAAAAGTAGGGAGACCGCAAGGGTCAATACTGTTCAAATAGGGGGAATGTTGGTGAATTGGTGTTGATGGAAGTCTTAGTGTTGACGGGAGTGCTGGTGTTGACGGAAGTCTTAGTGTTGACGGGAGTGCTGGTGTTGATGGAAGTCTTAGTGTTGATGGAGGTGCTGGTGTTGACGGAAGCCCACAAGGGGCTTCCCTACTATACCCGTTCTGTGGCAGTGTTACATAGGCAACGAACCATACCGAAAAACCTGCACGAACCTAGACTGGAGTGAAAGGGAGCTGGAGGACATCGAGTGATGGTATAATGATAAGTGATGACATAAATGTGTCATCACAAGAAAAATTATCCGCACGTAAACGTTTCATCGAAAAAGAGAAAACGAGCATGATGTATCTGCGTGCTAGAGGAACATGCGCGAGAGGGTGGTGTAGTGGCGATCGTGAGCGTAGCCTCTCGCGTCGCACTACAAGCGTATTGAGAAGATTGAAGCGTATTTTTGCCCTCATTTTCGCCTCTAAAAGCTCTACTGTAAAAGAGCCTCTCGCAAACACTCGCATTTCTCCGCTCCCCGTGCTATACTATAGCCACGCGGTCTGAATGATGGGAAGCCCGATTGAGGGATTGAAACGTATCTGTTGTCTGTACGGTCCATGCTGCGGGTTCTAGTCTGAATGATGGGAAGCCCGATTGAGAGGGTCGCAAGTAAATCAGGAGATGAAAGCGTACTGAGAAGAGAATGCAGCAAGAGTCGTACCCGTTGCATCTGCAAGAGAGAAGACGAGCACCGATGGTGCGAGGAAGGATGGAAGTGGGAG
>JAABUX010002572.1_pt1 | contig 25450 bp, 26 predicted proteins | sample 5561851 | NCBI WGS metagenome assembly JAABUX01 (sample SAMN10711883, study PRJNA513361) | rock metagenome | isolation source: Antarctica rocks | place: Antarctica: Victoria Land, Richard Nunatak red sandstone | collected 2016-01-03 | reverse complement strand
GGGGGGTGGGGGGGGGGGGGGGTTGGGGGGGGGGGGGGGGGGGGGGGGGGGGTTGGGGGGGGGGGGGGGGGGGGGGGGGGGGGGGGGGCGGTGGTGATGGTTTGGGGGCTGATGATTCGGGGGCTGATGTCGGTGTTTCGGAGGGATGTTGTATCCCGTCTGCTGTCTGGGTGGATAGTATTGATGTATCGGGCGCTGATGTTGCGGGGGCTGGGCTCCTCATGGTTGTAGGTTGTGTCTCGTCTGCTGTCTGGGTGGGTGGCATTGCAGTTTTCGGCGCCGGTGTCTCGGGCGCCGAGCTTGCTATAGCTGTAGGATGTATGTCCCCGGCTTGTTGGGTGTCTAGCATTGATACATCGGGCGCCGATGTTTCGGGGGGCGAGATCCCTACGGTGGCAGATTGTGAGTCGGCTTCTGCTTAGTTGTCTGACATTGAATTAACGGGCGCTGAGCTCTCTACAGTTGTAGGTTGTATATCGTATACTGCTTGGATGTCTGACATTGATGCCTCGGGCGCCGAGCTCTCTATAATTGTAGGTTGTATGTCGTCTGCTGCCTGGGTATCTGACATTGATACATCGGGCGCTAATGTTTCGGAGGGCGATCTCCCTACATCTGTAGCTTGCGTGCCGTCTGCTGCTTGGGTGTCTGGTCTCGATGCTTCGGGCGCCGAGCTCTCTACAGTTGTAGATTGTATGTCCTCTGCTGCCTGGGTATCTGACCTAGATGCATCAGGAGCCGTTCTCACCTCAGCCGCAAGTCCTGGAGCGAAAGCATCGGGTGGAGTTGCGTGAGCTGAGTGATTAGCTTCGACAGATCTCGTTTCACCATCTCCTTGTTCCCCAGTCACGTTCGATGCCGGAGACCAATGGTAATGGTTCCTCCGCGTTTCCAATGTCGGAGGTGTGATAGATCTTTCCCTGCGACCCTTGCCCTCGTTGATATCCGAATCTGCCTCAATTCTCTCCTTGCGTCTCCAGTGACTGGCGTTTGTCTCAGCTTTCGTACCCTTCCTCCCTTTCGTGATCCATCCTACTCTCCGTATTTTTGAATTTGGCGAAGTAAAATCCTTCCTACCACCCCCACAGGCTTCCATCGCCTCTCTCTTTACCTTCTCCTTCTCTTCCCTGGTTTTCTCCCTAGCCTCTTTCTTAGCCTCCTCCTCCTCTTTTGCTATAGCCGCTCTCTTTGCTTTCTCTTCCCTTTCTTCCTTCTCTGCTTCCTTATATAACTGTTGCAAAGCAGGGGTAAACTTCTCCAAGTGCAGAATCTCCCCAACCTTAACGCGCATATAATCGGAGGCTACAACGATCTTCATGTCCTGGGCAGGCGGTCTCATGAGGCTGTTCCTGGATTGTAGGCTTGCCAACTTAGGATCTGTGAACGTGGTCTTGGGAGATTGAGATTCAACATTTTCTATTTCCACGTTCTGTGGCTCTCGACTTATGTCTTCCTTCAGATCAGCCACAGGTATTTCGGTCTCTCGGATTGGTTCTTCTTCGATGCTGACAGGTGGCTCCATGACATCCATTGGATCTTCCATCTCCTCTGCATTTTCCAGCTTGACACTAACGCTCTGTATCGACCCCATGGCCGGGATCTTTTGGTATCTCTGGCTGAAATGCGTCAGGATCAAACGCTTCGCTCCCATTGCTAAACCCACACCGATAGCTTCGCTGGTAGTGCTATGCTTCTTGGCCTTTGCATCGCCGGCAAGTTCGTCATCGAAAGTAGCTTCGTGCAGAAGTACCGTAGATCCGCTGCCAATGATTGCGAAATCCCTACTGGGTCGACAGTCACCGCTGTACGAAAACTTGAAGCCGTTAGGGAAGGTCAGAGCGACCGCCTGGGCACCGTAACAATGAGCGACGGATACTGTGACGAGATTTGACAGAGACGTAACCTTGCGAATAGTATTCTGCCTGCATCAAATAGGTTAGTACAATGAAGCAGTGATGATCGGTAGACTTTGACTTACACTCGCGGATCCTTGGAGGTATTGAATCCTACATTGAGTCCGTTCCACTCAAGATCGCACCGATCAGGTTGTGTCCAATGTGTAGGGATAGAAGACAATGGAATGAGCTGATCGTAGCCGAAGTCTTCTACCGATGAGTATTCCATCAGCCAGCGCATCATATACCCATGTCCAACAATGAAAAGTTTTTTTCCCTCTTCCAAGAATCTAGCAGGATCGAGGAGTGCCTCTGTGGCCGTTGGCCGGCGGCGCTCGACCGGGTCTCTACCATGTACCTCCTCATACCACGCTCTGATGACCGAGGCAGTCCCAAGATGGTGATCGGCGTGAAGATGACTGATCCAGATGAGCTTGAGGTCGCGGAAGACTTCGGCAAGCTCGGATTCCGTGAAGACTCGCTTCAATTGACCGAGGGTGTCTTCGCCGCAGTCCAAAAGATAGGATCCATGTCCCGGTACCCGTAGCAGGGTCCCAGCTACATTACGATATGAGGATGGTACTGCTGACCCAGTACCAAGACATATTATCTCAGCATCTGGGCTGGGGAGGCTTTGATCAGCAGTCTCTGCTTGCATCGAAGTGGATTGGATTTCCTGTTGAGCTATTCGTGCAAGACTGATCACACTTTCGGGCATTTTCTGCACGATGTCGTCTGTATCTAGGTATGGAATTACATCAAGCTCGTTTATCCCAAATGCCGGCTCAAGGTCAACTTTCAGGCCTCGTCTTGCGGCGTAGAGTTGTTGTGATGTTTGGGGTTCATCACCTAGTTGACCGAGTGGTACTTGTGTAGCATCTGAATGAAACGGAATTGGATAGCGCAATGGATCAATCTGATGGTTGCGAATGGCGGTTGTAGCTGCTGGAGTCTGAACTAGGTAGTTTGGACAATGATCTGTGGATGAAATAATTTGTTTTAGATCCGCTTTACTCTCCATGAAATCACGAAGCGATGGGTCTTGAGAGACTCCAGGGCCTAGTATCCATATAATACCACCAACTCCACTCATAACTTTACTGGTGTTCCACTCCAGTCTACTGATAAGCGCATTGACGTATTCTTTGGAAGGCAGGTCGATTACTGCAATTCCGCCTCCGTCTTTGCTTGGTTCCAATACCATGTCTGGAGTGATTGTCTGTCCATCATAGCTTTGAACCGCTTCACCTCTAGCAAGTGAACTCCATAAAGATCCTGGCGGCAACTGTAATGCCATTGCTGCCTCGCGCTTGAACTTTCCCCGCTGCTTATGATTGCGAATGATGTATGACATAGCGACTGTTGAAGGCTTTGTAGAAGGAAGATAGTTGACCAGAGCGCCAGGCCATGGCTGGCGGACTAAGACTTTGATATCGGGAAGAGGAGTTGTACCATCAGGCACAGGACCAGTATACTTCTGGATCTTCCTGGTCAAAGGATCTCGAATAAAAAGGGCAGCTGGCGTGACAACTTCATGTAACGGCGTTTCAACCAAATTGTCAGCCCGCCATGATGAGCTAAACATCTCAGCTACAACGAACTCTCGAATCTGTTGCTTTCGCTTGTCTTCGTCCGCTGGTAGTTTGGGTTTTGGCGACCATTCGTCATCAGCATCTGTCATTGTTCGATCTTGGCCGCTCATGTACTCGCCAAGGCTTCGCTTTCGTGGTGTTCCTGGTCTGAGGTTTTCGTCGCCGCTTGACGGTGAGATAGCCATAGCCCAGACTTGAATATTCTTATCCTCCCATGTAGGCTCCCAATTATTTTCCGCTGCGCCCTTTTCTTCCTCTTCATGATTTTCGTTCACCCTAATAGGAGTACCGTGCCTGAAGATGAATGATCTTGCAGTAGCAATGGTGTGCGTGAGATTTGGACCACCATGGAGATTGACAGTCGGGTGCTCTTCCAAACTTTGCTGGGCCTTAGTTCTAAAATTATGTTGGTGCGATCCCTGACGGCTCCCTGCTTTGTGCTTCCATGGGGTTTGTCTTACCTCCTCTTCCATTGCCAATTGGCGATCAAATTTGATTCTGGCGTTATCAGCCCTTGACTCTGCGCTTGCCTTGGTAGCATCCGCAAGTGTCAAGATCATTCCCAGGAGACCACCATTTGTCCGCCATTCCGTTTTTCCTGTGAGGAAAAAGTCTCTTGCTCTGAAGAACTTTGCCCCCACTTGAAGTCCTGCGCGTTGCAAACCTTCATGTATATTGCCAATTACGTATCGCTTATCAGGGAAATGCAAAAGCAGAGCTGTCCCGGGGGTATCAGCCGTTGGGGTGGTGATAAACTGGATATATGAGTGTGTTTTACTGGGACTTCTGTGGTCATCCATGCTTGGTGGCATTGTATTGTTGATGGGCCCGGACTTCAAGGATACCTGTGTAGATTTACGTATGAGGTCTTCGAGAAGCCTATCTTTGCGCTGTCCTTCGGTGAGAAATGGTTTAGGTGGAGAAATGGAGGTGGTGATCGATCCCGGTGCGTTTGAGGATCTGTTCACAGATTGGTAGTCCTTGAACTCAGTAGTGTGCTTGCGACTCTGATGGAGTCTTCGTCGGGACGCGATCGCAAGCTCTCCACTCTTGAAAGAGCTGGTGCGAAAGGCATATCGCATCAGGTGTGGGCAAGGACTGGCGGCGACCCGTAGGCACGAATGAATCTTATGGCTATGAGTCAGAGAACTATGAGCAGCAATGATGGGGTGATCTGGGACATCTTACGTTAGTAAATACCAAGGGGGGTTACATAGGATTAGAGCAAGTCTTACTTGGAAACGTCTACAATATCCATCTTCTCTATCAATTTCATCCCCGAGCTCGATCAGGCTAGAACGACGGCTCTGGCCGCCCCGAAGGTCCAGGGACCAATCACGCCAGTACATTAGCGTATCTATAACTTACTACGTAGAGTAAACAACACGATTCCACTATAGGAGAACAGTAGGCCTCGGTCAGATACCCATATCTTTTTCACCGAAAGCCTAGATGATTAACCGAGGGTGGTTCATAGTGTGATTTTACCGGCTTCACGAGAAATCCCATGCCGATGACAAGGTCTTTCGCTATGCTGTGCCATCATGATATGCTAAATTTTACCACGCCATGCTATAAGACATCATTTCTCTAGGGGGTATCTCCAACCTAGCATCAATTATAAACCATATATGCCACCCATCGACCAGCAAGACCATTGACATCGTTCAGCTAATCACGCTATGCAATTATATTCGTAGACATCCAGCCCAGTATGCAATATATCAGGACACAGATCCACATTCATGGTCACGTATCAGAAGCGTCCACCACCAAACGTTCATTCAGTGACCGCCGCTGAAGTCGGCCTTGTAAGCCCGGGCACCACCGTGCTTCATCAGTTCCCGAAGAGCCATCGTAGCGTACTGACTAGAGCCGAGCTGCAACTTGAGGATGACGGCAATCTTATAGTCGCTGTAGGGCCCTCCACTGAGGCTGACCCCTCCAGGCTCGTGGTCGCTGGGTGAATCTCTCGGCTTGGGCGCGTGTTCCGAGTCTATGGCGCCATTGTTGATGCCATCGGGCTTTTCGGGCTTTACTTCACCCATCGCTGGGGCGTCGCATATGGGAGCAGAGCGGCTATGCTGAGCATTGACTCGCTCTGCTTTGACCTTCTCCAGTCGATCGAGATCCGTCTCGACGAACTGCTCGTCTTCGCTCTTGTACACTTTAATGTCGAATGAAAAGTCCTTGCTGGGTCTGGCGAGAAGCTTACGGTAGCTACCACTCAAGCTGGCGTCTTTCCACTTCCGTCGCATGTCATGAGGATCCAGGCCACCACCTCGTTCACTGCCCATGAATTCTTCATAAAACTTTGTCATTCCGTTCGCAGGGTAAAGAATGTCGTAGCCGGGTGTGGGCAATACTACATCGAATATGGTATATTTGCCGCTCTCTGCTTCCTCTTTTGTGAGTGCCCTTGCGCGAGTGAACTTGTCTTCAGGATCGACAGCACGATCGTCCTCTGATGGGTGAACAATGACTTCGCCGTCCGCGTCAATGTTCTCAGCTTCGACTTCGGGCTCCAATTTGTCCTGGTGTTCATCTATGAGAACTAGGTCACCCTCGATGACAGTAGCGCCAAAGCGCTTCCAGCGATGGCTAGCTGCCATATTCCACACCAAAGACTGGTAGGCGTGAACAAACATGAGACGCATGTTCCGCGATACTGTCTGGATCGCACCAAAGTAATCCTTTCCACAATCTTGCTTGCCAAGGTGACGGATTATGCTGGACTCCGTTGAAAACTTCCGAGGCAGGTCCTGGAGCGCTGAGAAGGATTTGCCAGTGGTCTTGAACAGGTTGATGGCATACGCGCGAGCTTGATCCTCTCTTGAGATCTTGTCCACAGGGTCAGTCATTGGGTTCTCGGCGTCTGCAAGCGTGGCAGGCTCGAAATGGAGAATGCCTTCAACGGCGCCCTCAAAGTCACCTCGGAGTATCTTGACTCCCACTCGATCCGTGCTCGTGGAGAAGGTCCCAAACCGCTGTAAGCCGTAGTAGTTGATGAACCCATTCTCGCCAAGATGCTTGATTGCGTCACCGACAACGGCTTCCGCAGCTTCAGCCAGGGTTTCCGGGTCTGCTGGATATGGGTAATGAAAGTCGCATTCGCGTAAAGTGATGATGAATTCGTTACCTTTAAGGTCCCCTAGCTGCAGTCCATGAGGCTGATATTCGAAATTACCGATTTTGGCTCCCCTCAAGGTCCGTCCAACTTGGACCATACGATCAGCAAAGACACGGTATACGCTCACTCGCTGGACGGTCACGCCACGTCGATCCTTGGTTCCCGCAAATTGGAAAGCAGAGGGCTTCATATTCAACTGTCGGACAAGCCAGGATATCGCCTCCATCGTGTCCTTATTCTCTTTGTAGAGAGAGAAGTGAAGGAAATCCCCACCGAGTTCAGCCCATTGGCTCTGCCTGCTTTGACGCGGTGTGCTGTCACGATTGTTGTTACCACCACGACCATTCCTTCCTCTATCGTTACGCCTATGACTATTGCGATCTTTCTGATGGAGGTCGCTATCCGCTGAAGATCTACCATAGAATGTTGACTTTTCCGGCAAAGCAGTGATGATCATGTGACCATCGTTATCCGTAACAGTCTCTAATCGGGAGTTGAACATTCGCCGAAGATCTTGGTGGATTTTCGATCGGGTCTGGCGATCGATCACCGCTGATTTGACGGTACCGTAATCCTTTGCCTTGCGATGCGGAGAATCGAGGATGCGTCCATGAAGAGCGAGCAGCTCATTGGCAACCTCTGGACCGAAATAGGAGAGCAGGGCAGTCATATCCTCAGAATTGAGCTGCCAAATTGTCAGTCAGCGGCCTGAAGAGAAAACAACCTTGTGGTACGACTTACCTTGAAGCCAGTGGCTACTTCTACATCAGCGGATGTTGTATCAGCGAACGCTTGCCATGATGCCTGCGTGGTGGGTGGAAGCGGGTCTCTCGTCTCCACTAATATTTCTGGGTCATCCTTTGGCACCTCCTGTATCGCAGAATCTCCCAATTCTGTAGTCTCATCGGCGTCTCCCGCGCGTATGGCACTCTTCTCCGTGCTTTTATTCACCGCTCCATCGTTGGCAACCTCTGCGCCTCTGATCTCCTTCTCCTTCTGCTCATCGACTTCCATCCACCCTTGGCTCGTCCGGCGTATGCGCACAGTCTCTTTCTTGCGAGCAGGTTTGTGCGTCTCCTCTGTATCGTCCATATCACGCATGCTCAAAGGGACAGGAGTTGGTGTTGGAGCGATACGCTTATGTGGCGCAAGGTTCTCGGGCTTTGTTGGAGAAGCATCGAAACCTTGCATGCTGGCCGGAATATTCGAGACTGATGAGGGACGACTCCTCTTCGCTGCATTTGTAGCTGCTTCAGGGCCGACTTCTTCTTCTGGCTTCACCGTAGGCGAGCTCAAGCGGGGTGACACGTTGTCAGCTTCATTCTTTGCGTCCATGGAAGCTACTTTGGCTTCATTCAGAAATGACACATCTCCTTTCTGAGCGATCTCTTGATGCCCTCCTGGCTTATGATGCGAGAGACCCGATGGTCTTGACCCATTTTCCACCTCTTTCTTCTGCTTTTTTGGTGCTTGGGTATTATCAAGATGGACTACCTGACCGGAAGGAAGAATCTCATTGACTAAGAAGTCGGTATAGCTATCTACATTAGGCCATAGCAACGACATAAACGTGGGGTGGCGTACCGTTTTTTGAGGATGCCTGTGAAGCCTAGCAATTCAGGACAGACAAACTCAGTGATGCCGCATGCAATCTCTTTACTGGCTTGAGGATGCACGCCATTTTTATGATCCTGTTGAGCAGATGCCATGACTGTTGACACCAATGGGGCCGGACTGCTGAGGGACTGGGTTGGGGGTTCTGCTGTAGTGTCCGGTGCAAGAAGTGCAGTACCTACGGTTGGTGACCTATTGGGATGAGCTCAATCATGGACTCAACAGAGCGAGGGTAATTTGACGGAACCATACATAATCACATCACAAGAATCCTTTTCAGTCTTTGCCCGCTTGCGTGGGCGCGAAGATTCAATATCCTCGGCGGTAGCAGGTGGAATATGGTCTACCATGTTTCAACAATACGGTCCAATTGTCCCAAGCTTGTACTTCACATCAAGCAGTACATCTCGCGCAATAGTCAAGCACCATAGGTAGGTGGCCGGATTCAAGATAAAGGTTCCAAACCGTGTTTCAAGCTGGACCGCTCCGTTTGGTCACATATGTTCACACAATACATGGTCTTCGGGAGTTGATCAGTGATTGTCCGAGTGGAGAGCACTTAGCTGCCGAAAGCCAACCGAGCGCCGGGTTGCAGCGGGAAAGATTAGCGCAACGCTAGCGAGGCACCAGTATTAAAAGTCTCTTCTTCCCTCCCAATTTCGTTTTTTTCTTCATACTTACCTTGTTGCAGCTGCCTCGATCATAGATGGGGTTGGCTACGAGTAGAACCCTGCATTGCACATCGCGGCGGTGATACTCGTCGAGCTACCTTCGGGTATCTCGGTGGCGAAATTTTTGATTGCTACACCTTGCAGTGCATCCTTTTCATCATTGTCGTCGCTCTATGCGATACTTTGAAGAAGAGTGTTGTAGTCATTGTTGGTATACGGATTCGACATTCAATATAGATTAATGTAATCCGGTAGATCTATTGTGGAGAGATAGGATTACGGCGAGGGTTTGGGGAAGTAGTAAGGGACTGAGGCAGGCTGGGAAGGAAGAGTAACAAGGGAGTGAGGAGGGAATACATGAGCCGTAGTAATCTAGTATCTACCTGAAACTACCGTTTAGATCCTTTGCCGACCTGAGCTCCTACGTCCTGCGACCTATTTACTCCGTAGACTTAGCGAATCCCATAGAATCCTTGACGGATGAAGCGACTGATGGATTTCCCGCGAGGCGGCTCAGGCAGAGACTTCCAACGACAACGTTAGGATTATATTATCGTTAGCCTAACTAGATGTTTTTACCCAAGGAAAGTGGCCACTTTTCTGTCGTTCATGCATGGCTTAATTAATGTAAGCTAGTCAAGTAACGTTGAAAGCGCAATGAACGACAAGCCACGAATTATGTCATAAAAACACCTATAGATACACGATTTGCTCCTTTCATATCCTCCGAAAACCTAGCCCAGTGGTCCAACCGTTGCCAAGTCGTTATCAAGGAACCCAAATTCTCGACTCCCTTCCCTCCATCCCTCTGCCCTTGAAAGCCTCCGGCGGAATTGACGCCTGAACGTATCTCGTATCCAGTCACAGCGTCTACTCCTTGACAGGCCAGAACCTCTTTGCCATCTTCCGGCCTCCTGCGGGTGGCGGAGTCAGCATGGAAGCTCCAGCATCGTCAGGCCAGAATCTCTTGGTTGTGTCTTGTGGTGTCTCAGGTGGGTTGGTGAAGTTGTATTGGAGAATCTTTGAGACTTTGCCTCCGTCCCTCATGGCTGGGAACTCCACCGTGCCGAAGATGCTGTCAGACACAGGCGACTTGTTCGAGTCCATCATCAAGTAGGCGTCGCCAGATGTGCCTTCGGCGTAGAGCCTGGAAAAGTTCTCTTGCCATTTACGCTGCTCGTCTTGCGTGCCTGTGTACTGGCCAGGATTCGTCCAGCGGGTCGGATACGACAAACCCACATGCACAAGTCCTTTTTTCACGGCGTAATCTTTGACCTTGTTGATGTCGCTCCTAGTCAGACCGGTGAAATAGATCGATTTGTCCTTTGCTGGAGCCGTGAACTTGTCTTTACATTGCTGAGTCGATGATGGCGGCTAGCTGAAGCTGGTAAAAGTTGCGATGACAGCGATCACAGGATATTACACAGGACGGGGCGAGGTTACAGCTGTGGCACAACTGGGTACCGGGGAATTCTGCTCATCGCGTTCTTCCACCGGCTATTTCTTCAGTTCAGAATATACAAGTCTTCTTGGTCAGTTCTACTATCCAAATCCATCTCTGGACACCACCCACAACAGTACCACACGATGCCTGAACTACCTACTGCGCTGAAGACGGCGTGTGCTACCGGCGACCTATCTCTCGCAAGAACCCTCTACAACGATATGATATCTACAGACCCCTCCGCAAAAACTGCCACACTCTCTCAAATGGCCATTTTGTTATCGAAGTACTCCCACTCACCTATCCTCGCCTTCTGCTTTTCCGAGGGTCTCAAACTCGACACAGAGAAGGTGAACGATCCCCTCATCTACGCAGCCTCCGACTCCGGCTCTGTCGCAATCTTCCGCGTACTCCTCGACAACGGCTTGGACGCAAATAAATATCAAGAAATGGGTAGCCCACTCGTCTCAACGTGTTATTCAGGAAACGTGGAGCTAGCTACTTTTCTTCTGGACCATGGAGCCGACCCAAACAGTGGATACCCCCTAGGCGACTATGAATGCTTGGTATGGGCCATAGTAGGCGATCATGCGTCACTTGAAATGGTAAAGTTGTTGCTTACCCGAGGTACTGTGGTGAAGGGGACTGGGGCTCTGATCGCAGCTGCCGAGTATGATAACCTTGGCGCTATCAAAGTCTTGTTGGAGACGGTCGATGTGAATCTCGAGGAGGTAGAGGAGTATGGGGCTGCTGATCCAAGGAAGGAGGACGACATGGGGACAGCGCTGTATAAAGCTGCGGCGGGAGGGCATGCGGAGATTGTAGATACCTTGCTTGGAAGGGGAGCAGATAAACGATTTAAAGATAAGAAAGGTCGGTCTGTGGCTGACGTGGCGGAAGAGAATGGGCATGGAGACATTGCGAGAAGACTTAGATAGAATTTCGGAATGCCCTCATAGGTGGAAGCTGTAGAAGTATTGCAATTATATACGAACACTGAAGCCAGAGAGTTCCGCGACTTTGGCACGCTCTGAAGATAAACAATCGATAATCGTGATTCTCTCGGCTCTATAGATGGAGGAGAATCGATAGACTGCAGCCGTCTTCAACAAGAGGACGACGATGAAGGGACTTATTTCTGAGGGATTTGGAGAGGACGAAGTCTTTAGCGTTTGCATAGAATACTGCACACGCTAAATTCATTGACATGCATCAACGTAACAACGACTTGGGACTTCGTCAGTAGCGGGTCTGCATAATCTGCCTACAGATCGAGAAGGTATGTTTGGCTCGAAGAAAGTGACTTTGAGACTGTTGTGTGCTTGCTAATTCTTGATGATAGCACACCGATCAAAGCCCTCCCCCAAGTCTCATTGACTAGTTACTGCTTCCCCCGAACTTACTGCCCAGCTGGCAAGGTGTCAGCCCACCGATACAGCAACATCCTCTCCCCGGACTTCAAGTCATCGACGGCGCCATACTGAAGAACTCATGGTGTGCCACGCAGCTTCGTTGGTAACCATGTCAGTGATAGACGTAGGCCCATTCCGAAGCACCGCCTACGCCCTTGATGAAAAGACATCGTCTTTGAGGAGCGAGATACCATTGAAGAGCATATCCGAAGGATGAGTATTTTTATAAGCTTCCAGGGCAAGCCATGACCGTCGAAATTCAGGTCCCGGGTGGTGCGGGTCCTGCCAATGTGCCACAGCCGACCATGGGTCATGTTCGTGGATACAGTTTCAGTATTGAAAAGCTTCTAAACGCTTGAGGCTTAAGGCGTTTGCTTGGCTTTACACAGCAGTGAGGTCAAGCATCACACAGAAGTGGCCACAGAGGTGAAGCTGGCAATGGCAGTCACTACCGTGCCCAACAACACCTGTTACCCAACACACCTTCCTTTCTCGCACGCAAGATGCCATATATTCATCTCAGCAGTCATGAGGATGTCACCGCACTTCGACGACAATCCAATCAGAGGCTTACACGGCCTGCCACTGCTATCTCAACGCACGCCATGGACGTCCGCGCCCACAAGTCACTGTTGCTACGTGACGAGCTTCGTCTACATACACGCTACATCCGCGACACGCTCGTGCCTCTCCTCTCACGCCAGCCAAGGTTAACACCCTCAGACACCGTGCTCCTTCGGTCCATTTTCAAGAAGCTCGAGTCGACACACATCACGCTCGATCTTCTTCGCTACTCTCGTATAGAGAAGGCATTGATGGTAATTGCAGCGACTGGTGCTGCAACGGTACGTTTCTCCGATCCTTCGCTACGTTTTATGTACCGCGCCTCGACCTATGAAACCCTTGAAGGAATCATTGGCCAACCATACCATCCAACTTCATTCCCCGTGCTCGAAAGATACAAGCTAAAGTATCTGAGAGCCAGTGGCCGATTGAAGTTGTCGTGCAGGCGGAAGAACTGATACAAAAATGGGAAGATGAGCTAGGACCATTGAAGAAATTGAGGTCCGATCTTTATGGACCTGGTGGCAGACTCGAGGGCGTGAGAAAAATTATCAGCGGAGACAAAGGTGGTGGTCAAGTACAAGATGATGTCCGTGCCATGACCCGTGACTTCCGGAATACGCTGACCTTGGGCAGGATGCGAAGTCTGCTTGGTCTGTTGACGTTCTCAGCCCCTTCCAATCTCACGAATATGGCTCTCTTGGGTTTGAAGTCGGCGAGTAGGTGTTTCCATCCCCCATCCCACAAGCGGCAAGACAACGGGACTAATCTATGGGTGCAGCTGGTGGCTCAAACCCGCCGCAGCTTACAGAGACGGTATTATCGATAAAACAGCTCACGCGATTACAGCGGACGACAATGGTGCTTATGCGATTGTCGTGAGCGGTGGTAGTGAGCAAGCCTTGAAAGCGGATGGGCAGTTCATGTACCGCGCTGCACTGCACGATCCCGGGGTTTTCAAGCTCACGAAGACAATGACAACGAACACGGAGAAGATTGTTCGAGTGCTCAGAAGTTGGAAGCTACGTAGCCACCTTGCACCTAAGGCAGGCTTGCGATATGATGGATTGTGAGCATTCGATGCCTCCAACTTCTTGCGACCGTAACCGTCGCTTCGCTTGCTGATCACTCACCACAGGTACCGCATCCAATCATATGGCATCAAGCTCGAACCACCCAATTCATGGCATACCACCTTCACGCTTTCCCGGCTCCCTGATCAACTACCCATCGCTACCGCGCTGGCATACCCCATGTCTGACCAGCTCGACGACTGGCGTGACTACCAACGTCTCAAGAATGTCGATCGAGGTGAAGACTTTGCTGTTTTGCGGGAGATCCTACGTGGACCCCATGCGGATTGGAAGACAGAACTTCTTAAGGACGATGAAGGTGAAGAAGTCATAACAAGGGACAGTGGATACTTCAGCCGTCGTAGCTCCAAGATGTCAAGCAGGGTGAACAGTATACCCCTCAACGCGCCTGAGAGTACACTCGAACATGTACCCGAAAGCGCATTCGAGCTCGACTTCACATTGGTGGCAGAGGGAACACCACCGACGCCAGGCAGCGAAAACCAAAGCTTCTTCAGTGGACACCGTACCATCCAGCTTGCGCCTCGAAGCTTGAACGAGGGCGCTCATTACTTTTTTGATTCCCGCAAGCCGGAAAGCACAGTCGATTCCCCAGGTAACGATTTCGACCCCGACCTGCGCCGTATGGACCGCGTGGTTACCGGTCAAACGAAGGAGAGATCGGAGAGCATCCTCCGCGACTCGGACGAAGCGGGCATACATCGACCCGAAAACCCCGAGGATTGGGCATATCACCGCGGCACGAGGGAGAGTGAAAGCTTCGGACTTGATGGGGTTGAGCAGGACGATCCTACCGAGTTGTCCCCTCGACGCATCGTCAAGGGCGTTGCAGAGCTTGATGTCAAGGATGAAATTGATGACGTTCGGACGGTCGTTGAATGGAAGAGCGATCTGAAGGGTTCTGGTGATCGGCAGGCGGCTGCGCTGACGCGTATGAAGCGGTGGACTTTCCAGAAGAGGAGTATGGATGAGACTTTGGCGAGGAGGGCGGTTTGGGATGGTGCGGCTGATATGGTCGATGCGGGGGAGGAGGCGGCGAAGAGGCGGTCTTTTGTTGTTAGGAGCGAGTGAGGAGTTGGTGGTGGATGGGAAAAGTTTTTTGCATGATTGGATGAGATGAGCGGGGCGTTGGAGATGGGATTGGGATTGGGATAGGTTGGAAGATACCCCAGGAGGCATGCTTAGTTCGATAGATTTCTAGAGTAATGGTAATTGGTAATAGTAATTACTGGGAGCTCGAGCAAGTTATAGAGCAGTGTATGATCGTTGTTCTGCTACAGGTGCTCTACACTATGTCTCAGCCTTTCTCGGTCCAATGATATGTGCATTCAAGTATATACAAGGACACGACAGTCAGCAAACAACAACCGCCGAACACCGAGTCCCAATTTTCCATCATCTCTCTCCAGAATCATAACCATTTCATTCCTCAGCCGCAGTCTTCGTCTCAGCCCCAATAGCCTCCTGCATATCCTTCTCCCCCACCTTCATTCCAATTTCACCAGCGCCATACCTGCGAGCAGATGTACATGTTAGCAATTTCCACCCCAAAGTGCTCGTCCCATCCCTTACGGAAGAAGAAGAGGATGAAGAAGAAGAAGGAGGAGAGATTAAAGGGGCAACTCACCAAGCAATAACCGCAATCCCCATCAGAGCGCTCAAGATGCTAAACACCAACGCCACCCACCCCCTCGCCGTAAACCCATCCGGCAACGGCGCCGGACTCACATTCGCCCCCGTCATATCAAATAGATCTTTCGTGTTCCCAGCCGCGTTACCGGCGACGGGGATTTCTTGCTTGGTGCAGGCGTCGATATGCTGTTGCGGGAGTGTGAGGGATTTTTGGAGGGCGAGGGGGGCTTCGATCATGGTGGCGACGAGACCGGATGCGACGTGCCATTCTATGTGGCAGTGGAAGAGCCAGATACCGGGGTTGTCGGCGCGGAAGCGGAGGACGATGTTGCTGTTTGGGTGGACCATTATGGTGTCGCGTTTCATGGGTGTGGAGGGGAAGGAGGAGGTGGAGGCGGAGGTGGTGTTGGTGTTGGTGTTGGTGTTGTAGGTGCCGGCGTTGGAGGGGGAGCGGACGATGGTTTGGAAGGTGTGGCCGTGGAGGTGGAAGGGGTGTTTGCCCTTGTCGGCGTTGTTGAGGACGATGTCGATGATGTCGTTGTGGGCGAGGACGAAGGCGTTGGTGTTGGGGCTGTAGATGGAGGGGTTGGAGGCTGTGGGGCCGGTGGTGAGGGCGGTGAAGAGGGTGGGGACTTTGGGGCGGACGTAGGTTATGTCGTTGAAGAAGGCGCTGGGAGGGTTGGTTAGTGAGCGTGAAGGTGGGGAGGATGGAGAAATGGCGTACTAGTTGGCTCCGTCGCCTAGGTTGTCCATTCTCATTGTGAGAGGGATGGTTTGGTCCGGGTTAGGGAGAAGAGGCTCGCCGTCTTCAGGAACGAGGGTGAAGTCGTCGAAGGGGTCGAAGGAGGCTAGAGGCGCTGGCGGTGGGAGGATGGCCCTTTCGTCATACACGAGCCAGCCTGTGACGTTAGGGTTGAGGGAAGCAGGGACTTTGTCGAAGAGATCCTGTATCCTTGTTAGTCCGAGCACTGTTGGCAGACGGGGGAAGAAGCATGCGTACCTTGTCCATGCTTGCGCAGTAGGCAAAATTGGTAGAAGTATCGTTCTTGGTGGTGATGAGCACACTGTAGCGCTGAGCTGCTGTGACATAGATCATATCTGCCGCAGCTTGCTTGGTGTAAATGCCATCGACTTCTACAATCTGCATAGTATGACCCTCGAACCAGACATATTGTCCGGCAAAAGCTCCGATGTTGATGATGCGAAACAGGTAAGTCTTTCCGGGCTCGACTGCAGTAGTGAGGTTCTGCGTGTCGTTGAACAGGGCAGATTTTGGCACTGGCTCTGCTCCCGTCGGATTGAGTACGCTGATAAAGGCCTTGAGAAGATTAGGCATGAGGTCATGGTACCAGTCAGACACAGTCAAGACTCGCTCCTCGTCGTACTTGCCTTTGTAGGGCGAGTCTGGATCAGTGATGATGAGCGGGCCCCGCATGCCGTCTGGATACTGGGCCAGTTCGTGAGTGTGATACCAGTACGTCCCAGGTTGATCAATCTTTAGTCATTAGCGTCAACGTAACTGTGGTCATCAATGGATGAAATCTGCAAGCTTACTGTGAAGTTGTACGTAAATGACTCTCCTATACCAATCGGGCATTGAGTGGCACCAACTACGCCGTCCATCTCTGTAGTACCATTCTGATAGAGACCGTGGAAGTGCAAGCTTGTGGTAGTATTGCCAAGGTGGTTCTGCACATTGACAACAACGCGATCTCCGACGTTGGCGGTGATGTAAGGAATTGGCCACTGGCCATTGATGCCCATGACCGGACGTGCGTGCAAACCATCAGGGTTGGCCGTGACCCAGGACACGTTGAAATCATATATGACCGTGGCAGCATGGGTGAGCATGCCAAAGCACAGGAATGGGATGATGCATGGGAAGATCATGTTGTCTTGTGGGAGAGAATGTGCGCCCAAGGCTTGTGCTGTCGCAGCTACACGAACCCGGCTTTTGGATATAGAAGGCCAGTCCTAATCTCCCACCATCAGACTTCGATATAAATTTATCAATGTTCTGTAACGGGTGGGATGACGAAATTATCTCTGGATCTGATAAGATGTATTTAATCTGAGGATTATCTTCCCGACGCTAATTTGAAATCCTCTGCTGATATTATTCTCTGCGTCCCCTTCAGACGAATCAAAAACGAGATTGGATCGTTGCGGCGATCGACCTTGTGGGCCGCAATGACCATGAGTAAAGATCTGAGAGGACTCTCGAGAGGATCAAGAAATAGATTTGCGGGAGTGAGCTTCTCCGTGAGTGGTGTGATGGCAAAGCAAGTCTGCCAGGGTCTCTATTCCTTGGCCAAAGCCCTTAGTGACGGATAGTGTATGTAATACTCGTAATTGTGTCTGCGAGAATAATCAATTGCGCCACCAAAGTAAGCTGAAGTTTCTGAAGATTCCTGGTGGTCATTGACCCTGTAGAACGTTATACCTTGATAGGGCAACTGTTTTACCGGAATAGTATTTCCCTAGCATAGCACGCGGTGAGCCAAATAATTCGGACACCTTGGCAGGGATCTCAGCTAAAAGTGTCCGAATTATGGAGTATGCTCTCGGGTAACGTGTTAGCGTCTCCGCAAAGTGGGATGATCGAGTGAGTCCGTCTTTTTCCGCCTCGGCACTTGCACTGGTCCAATTCAATTTCGATCAACACACCGACATCGGCAGCAAATATCACCTCGCCCACCATCATCTCGAGCGTGACTGCAGCAAGGCTAGGCGTGGGAGAAAAGACACCGAATCGGATTTGCGCTGACTGCGTTGGCCCACGTCCGGAGCACATTTGGCGCTAATAGCTGGGGATCTGATAAAAAAAATACGCCATCTTATCAGATCCTGAGATAACATCCTAATTATTTCACTTCCTTGCATTGCGTTGCATTGCCAGCGATCCCTGTGCATACGAGATCGACTCCCTCAGTTCTTTATTGGTTGCCCTTCGGTGTGTTCCCTACATTGTCAATCCAGATGGCTCCCAATGTCTTCGCGGTCCCTGGTAAGCTTAAGCCATCCGTCCAGAGATGCAATGCAAAGCTGTACTGATACTCCTTGATTTTCATAGTATTCTTCATCTGCTTTCGCGAAACTCTCGAGACTTCTATCATCGTCTCGGTCCTCTTGTCGTGGCTGAAGCAGACACTTGGCCATGAAAAGGACTATGTGACCCACAGAAAATTGAAGCGTCAGGTGAGTTTGGGACGTTGTCCGTAGTCGAGACCAATCCCTCTTACTGACTTAAGCTCAGGTATGGCTAGGTACTATTGCTGGCTTGTTCATCTGCATCTGCGTCGGTGCTGGCTTCATTGGCGCCTTCTACACCATCGGCAAAGACAAGTGGGCCACGACTGAGGACATCTGGGAGGGATCCTTCGCTCTTCTAGCCTCCCTTATCATCTCTATCATGGGCGCGGCGCTGCTCCGTGTCTCCAAGCTTCAAGATAAATGGCGCGTCAAGCTTGGGAAAGCCCTGGAAGCCAAAGTTGGCACCAGACAGCGCGGGCCGCTCAAGAGTCGCGTTAAGATGTGGTGCGAGAGATACGCCATGTTTATTTTGCCATTCGTCACAGTTCTTCGTGAAGGTCTTGAAGCTGTGATCTTCATTGGGGGTATCAGCGTTGGCTCGCCTGCCACGGCATTTCCGCTCCCTGTGATCACCGGTATCGCCTGCGGCTGCTTGGTGGGGTTTATCATCTATAAGTGAGTCGAAGGGGTACCGCTCGGATGATGGATGATGTCCTAATCGAGCGCAGGGGAGGTAACTTTGCGTCTATCCAAGTCTTCCTCATATTCTCGACGTGCTTCCTGTATCTGGTCGCTGCAGGCCTCTTCTCCAAAGCTGTTTGGTTCTTTGAGAACTACAAGGCTAGTACATGACGCTCCGTCAAGCGGATCTTGTCTCTGACATTATCGCAGTGGGGTCGGCTCATCGGAGGGAACGCTTCCGAGACAGGGTCAGGACCAGGCTCGTACGATATCCGCCAAAGCGTCTGGCACGTGAATGTAAGCTCTATCTCAACGTAGGTTGACTTTTCAGTTGTGATGCTGACGAGACAAAGTGCTGCAATCCCAAGATCGGCGGCGGTGGTGGATGGGGCATCTTCAACGCTTTACTCGGCTGGCAAAACTCTGCGACATATGGCTCTGTCATCGCATACATCGTCTACTGGATTGTCATCGTTCTCGCGATCTTGGCGATGCGGTACAACGAAAAGAAAGGTCATTGGCCGTGCCTCAGAGCAAGGAGCTCGCCAGCTAGCGGCTTGCCCAGCGAGGGTAGCGATGCAGAGGAAGGCAAGACCGATTTCGCCGAGAAGAGTGTCGAAGGTGGCTGCATCACGACGAGAGTTCGTTCTGCGAGATCCAAGTCGCCCATATAGGCAACCTTCGTCCGCGGATCCTAGAATTGAGGCTATCGCATCAGAGAGCTGGCGTATATGGCGCAATAGAAGACGGGGACTTTTGTGATCAATCTTCTAGGAGTACTTCAGGGCCGGGGCTCCTCGTTGAAAAGTGCCTTTGCGACCCCTTTGCAGAGCCGACGGAGCAGGAGCGTGCTATTCTTTATCCGTCAACAGCTCGGTAACATTGTATAGAGGTAGTATGATATAAGCACGACTGTACTCAGAGATACCAAGAGCAATCTGGACGGACGTCGGGCCCAAAGGACTTGTAAATGTGAAATCAACACGATGTTTGAATGCTCGAGGTGCTAACTACAGAATTTGGTCATGGAATTATAACAACGCTGATAGGCCAGCCCTGTTTTGCGGTCTTGGCCACCCACCCACCCGTGCTAGGCAAGCGGTCTCCGCCTCTTCTTCAGGTTGGCGATAATTCTTCTCTGCAGCTATCTTGCTCTCGTCTATCGCTTGACCAGCGTGTCCCTTCTTTGATACCACAATATGGCGTGGCCATACCCCTGAAGCAACTTTCCCATCACTCAGTTCCAGCCAGAGTGCTGGGTGAGTGCACACCATAATTCCAAGACTTTGGCAGGTATCTATTGAGAGCCTCGGTCATCTCTTAAAACAACACCTGATCTATACACCATCTCTTGTCATCAGAGACTGCCTTTGCTTGACGAAAAGCCATGGCTCGTAAGACAGCCCGCTCCAGTTTATTCTCAATGGATTCTCTTGAAGAGCTATCCGAAGAAACAATTATAGCTGTGCATGGAGAGTTTTGCATAAAGGTCAAGGATCAAACAACGGGACTGGAACATCGCTATCGTTGCGATAGAAATGTCCTACGCAGTGCATCTGAGTACTTTGATGTGCTTCTTGATCCAATGAAGTTCAGCGAAGGTGCAGCGATTGAGGCGAAGCTACAAGAGCTCTACAAGCAATATGACGGGCCCATCCCGACTTCGAGATTACCAACAGTTTCGGTTGCCGACATTGGTGAGCTCCCAAAAGCCAGCGTTTCAACGTGCTCCTTATTGAGGCTCTTCTTAAGGATCCTGCATGATCCCGTTATACCTTGGCCAGTGAGCCGCTCTCAGTCTTTGACTGTCGTGGCCTTGCTTGCCATTGTCGCGGACAGATTCGCTGCCCATGGACCTATCGCGGCATATTTGAGGAGACAGATGTTGGATGTTACACTGTTGAAGGACAAGAAACCTACGACCGCGCACAAGACCGAGTTGGGCAACCGACAGAGGCTTCTGGCAGGCATGGTCTTTGGCTTCTCACAATGGGTGCTACAGTGTAGTGCCGCTCTCATCATCGATGGGTCAAATAGATGGATGAATACACACTCTGAATCAGGCGATCAGCCCCAGAAGGACGATGACGATGCGATCTGGTGGAGGCTTCCTGGTGGCGTTGAAGGTACGTTTCCGCTTCATATATGGTGCTTCACATCTCATTGTACTACCTACTGAACAGAAGAGATTCTCTGCCGACGCGAATATGTTTTGGAGACCCTAGGCTCCATACAAAAACACTTCATTGCCATATACTCTTCTCGGCAGCCACAATGCAGATTGGGGTACGGTTCTTCGCCGAATTGTGACTCATATCAACTTGGCGAGAGCGTACGGTTTTTCTCTCGCAAAGGCCTGTTGCGCGTTGAGAGCGCCTTCACCGCTACGGCCGACGATGGTCTCGAACCATATAATGGCAGCATCGACGATATCATTGCTAAGCTTAGGGAATGTCCATCGTATCAGATCGATGGGAACCACTCGCATTGTGGATTGAGGACGAGGTTGATGCCTATACTGGACTCGCTATGGCCTTCGAACTCGGTGTGGATATGTTTGGACTGCTGGAGAGGTGATGAGGGCAAGGAGAGCTGGCTGGGAAATCCCGCTGGAGGCAGATGGGACTGGCGCAAGAAGCCTCCGCTCGCGACGACTGGCGGCTGTCAGGGGCATCGAGAGGCCAAGGCAATGTATACAGCCACTATTCGGGACTGGACACCTTTATAGTCGGCGGGGTATGGAACACAGGGGAGCAGCAGAAACGATTGCGAACGCGAGGGACAAACAACAATGTCCAGCTTTTCTCGTCGCCTAAGCTCTCATTGCTTCACCGGTCTGTTGCGGCATCCATCAAACTCACATTTCATCGTTGACAAACTCTCGACTTCGAATTGGGCTCTACCGAAGTCGAGGCAACCGTGGAGCACATAGTGATACATGTGGTTACTTTGCATAGCCTGTCAGGCGTGATTTCTGCCCAGGTCGCAGCATACTTCCTATCATCCTCCTGATGAGGTCTTCCACCTATGTTGTGAAGCTCTGTGACTTCCGGCAGCGCGCCTAAGAAAGCGTGCCCAAGCGCTCACTCCAGCAGTATCATTTACATGCAAGGTACTCCACAAGGCAAGCAAGCCATCTGTGTATCAGTGATCTCCAATGGAGGCTCAGGCGGTCGCATGTGGTCAAGTTTCACGAGGCCGCCAAAGTCTCAAGGGCGGGATTGGTGGGCGAACCGACACAGCCTTGTCACCGCCGCCAAGTGGGGCTTTGCAGTTTTGTGCCCGAGAATCCGCAACGACTCCATCCACACACAAACAGGCAGCTTTATTCCCGTAGTACTAGCGATAATGGCAATGCACATTCCCGTTCGTGAAAGAGAGATGTGCTGCATGCATCATGTCTTATCGTGCCGTGCACAGCTTCAATTATCGCCGTCAGGCCACATTGCTGACATTCCTTCCCATTCAGACTGCTACTAAGGCAGTTTGGTAGGCATGATATCGAAGGCGTTGCAAACATGACCGTTGGGTCATGGATGATTCGCCCGTGATCAGCGGTGGGTTTTGTGAAATATAAGATGGAGTCATGCCCGACGTTACCAAACATCAAACCGGACAAAGCAGAAGAGACCCAGTGGTTCATTGCTCCTGCCCACCGCTCGATTCACTCAAGTCATTTGTCTTTACGTACGGAATAACGCCTTCACTTTATCAGTACCACAAGAAAAAAAGCTTATTCCTCAATGCCTTTCATATATGATCCCGCATCTTCGCTATGCGCAGACTCATCTTCCAACAAGATGTCTTCCTTCAATCTATTCCGACGCAAGTCTAGCAAGACCTCGCGCTTCAGCCGAACACCGAGCACGGTATCAAAGACATCCACGAAGGGAACTTCACCCCCACCATCACCATTTCCATCATCATCACCCTTCGCAGCGTCCAGTGCACCAACCAGAAGACCAGCAAATCCCGCAACAGTCGCAAACCCATTTGCTGTGCGATCCGCCCACTCCGATGCACCACCAGCATATACCCCCCCTACAGCTTCAGCCGCGAAATCAACAGACAGTAAATACGCCTTCTTGTCAAACTTCGACACCATCTTCTTGATCGATGATTCTGGCTCGATGGCCGGCCGATCATGGCGCGAGACCAGCGCCGCACTGGCATCAATCACGCCGGTCTGCACCCAGCATGACAAAGACGGCATCGATATCTACTTCTTGAACGCCAAGGACAACGAGAGCTACAAGAACATCACGAGAGCCCAGGACGTACAGAAAGTCTTCGACACGGTCAGACCAAGCGGATCCACTCCCACCGGAACCCGCCTCAACAACATCCTAAAGCCATATCTCCTAGAGTGTGAAGCCAAGAAATCAAACTTTGACGCGGTGAAGCCTCTCAACATCATAGTCATCACGGATGGTGTCGCCTCCGACGATCCCGAGAGCGTCATCATCAACGTGGCGAAGAAACTGGACAAACTCGAGGCGCCACCGTGGCAAGTGGGCATCCAGTTCTTCCAGGTTGGGGAGGAGGAAGGCGCAGCTGAGTATCTGCAGGAGCTGGATGACGGCCTCAAGGATAATGTCGTAGGCGGCTGCAGAGATATCGTCGACACCGTGCCGTGGAATGGAGAGGGCTCTCGAGGGCTGGATGGGGATGGCATTCTCAAAGTTGTGCTCGGGTCTGTTAACAAGAGGCTGGATCGGAAGAGAGTTTGACGGAGGACTCGGCCACGTGCATTTCTGGGTCGATTCAACAGGAGTTTCGGGTCGTGTGGGCTTTCAGATTCTGATATGGGGTGTCCGAGATTTTCGGGAGGATTCACATGGAGGATTATGTGATCCATGCCTCAGCATTAGATTCAATTCTTGTTGTCTTCCTGTTAGATTGATGAATGTCATTTTTCAGCTCATTCCGTTTCTCGAACTGGCATCAGCTTCACATGCAGCCGTAGAGACCCATTCCCTCCATCCCATATCCCAAAACAAGTCCAACTACCTACAAACACATCTCCATCTACATCCGCCAGATGAAAGTTTCGCGGAGTCACGTGATGAGATTATGCCAAGGTATTCTCTTTTATGCTTGACGCCAGTGTCGATCCTGTCACAATAGCTATCCACACTTCTGGCGGATTTGGCCCTTATGATGGAGCTCTTAAGCTATGCCGGTGAGTGTTGCTGCTCGTCATCGTCATCGTCGTTGGGCTTCTTCGATCGGGTCATGCTGGGTTGCTGGACGAGAGAATACTTGCTGGCGCAAGGGAGCAATTCTACTTATGCTAGGGATACGCTGAGCACGCGTCATGTGTGGTCGTTTTATATCACCATTCCCATCTAATATACTACTGGAAGAGGTATAGGTTGCCGGGAGTTTCGATGGCAAGCCTGTCGATACACTACTTCAAGGGTCAAATTTTGGATTATGACAGAGTGGTTGAATCCAAGGATCCAGACAGTTGAAGAGTAGGAGACGGCGGCGGGTGGCGAAATGGCAAGTCACAAAAGACCGTTACAGAATCGAAGGGGTTATTTGGAATTGCGAATAGATGTTGGGATCTACGAGAGTCACTAGAGGGTTGGAAGGATTATTTGAGTCGCTGTTCGGGGCTTGTTGGTGCATTGATCGACTTTACAGATTGAACCAAGGACGGAACCATATGCAATCCTACATCTGAAAAACTGGGAAGCACGATCAGTCGCCGAGAACGTTTGCGTCGCGCTGCACTCTCGATCGCTAGGGTCATGGAAGTGAGGATACATCGTGGATCCAAGGCGGCATGATGGGCCTAAACTACCTGCATACACCGTTGCGTCCGATCAGGAAGAATTCTTCGATGAAACGGTTTTCCTTAGACCGATCTCGAGTCTCTCATCTTGGGCCGCATGGAGGCTCACATGACCATGGTGGCAGCTAGGCTATATCCTGATCCTTCGACTTGACTTCCTGAGGCTCTCACTTGTCAATGTGGATGCGCGTCCTTTTGTCCACATTGCTCTCCAATCTCATAGCAGGAGTCTGGCCACATGCCACTGACCATCCCAACGCTAGGTATAGCACACGTTTGCACGCTCAGCGTCTCGGATACGCGAAGAGTGGATTCGCAAGCTTTAAGACTGGCAGTGCAATTAGGAGCTTGGATCCGGAGAGGCCAGGTTGCAGTTCCATTGTGGACGGAGACGTATCTGTTACCATGCGACGGAAACTAATGGAGCAGAAGCGCTCGGAGGATCGCTTGGGCACTGACTTCAGATACGTTTCATTCATCCGCATACTGTTTTCAAGTAATCTTCGCTTCAATTATCCATGCTACTTACCGTCCAAGCACTGACGAGTCTCGATTTAGATGTTTCGATTGCCGCAGTACACGCGGCCTGCATAATGCCTCCCAAATTGCATTAAACAAAGACGCACGCGCGTAAGGCGCTGGGAGTCAACTTGCGATCAGAAATGCAGCAATGCAGTGCAATTGAATGGCAGATGGGCTTCCTGGGCATGTCCAACTGTTCCGAAGGAAAGAAGCGAGCGATAGATGACTGAGAAGTCCGTCCTGTCCCGATGAAAAGTCCTCTCCTGAAGAAGCCCTGCCACCTCGCTTCATCGCTGTAGCCGACGCGACGTCTCGGGGAATTGATCTAGTTTCATTTCGCCTCAAGAGCTTTCGCCTTCCACACGC
>JAABUX010002570.1_pt1 | contig 25451 bp, 22 predicted proteins | sample 5561851 | NCBI WGS metagenome assembly JAABUX01 (sample SAMN10711883, study PRJNA513361) | rock metagenome | isolation source: Antarctica rocks | place: Antarctica: Victoria Land, Richard Nunatak red sandstone | collected 2016-01-03 | reverse complement strand
TGGCCTTGCCGGTGACGCGCATGATCTCGTTGGTGCCAACGCCCTGGGCGGACAGCAGCACGATTTGGGCGCGCCAAACGTGCTTCTGCGGGCTGTTCCGATCGGCAGCGATCTCGACAAGGCGAGCATGGTCGGACGGAGTAAGGCTGAGGACGACACCAGTGCGCATGCCACAAACTCGCATGCCTCATCCCTGATGCGAATCCTTCGCAGGACTCTTCCGTCAGGTGTTATCCACTAGGAAAGAAAGAGTACGATTTCCAGAAGAGGCTGTTTTGCATTATGCTCTTTATATATACTCCGTCCACGTGAGAACCCGAAAATCGACTGGCGAGTCGACCCTGATATCAACGGCATTTCGGAGGTGCGAAGTTTCCGGGTTCTCACGTGGACGGAGTATAGAGCATAAAATGAACATGCTGATTCGCATACTCTCTGATCGCAGGAAAGTTGATCACTCAGCTACACTCGGTCTCATGCGTGAGTTGAAGCTTATCTCGAAAGCCACTTGGGCTTTAGAACTTCTAGGTGGAGAGCCTTTCGATTTAGAAGTTGCGAAAAGTATCGGACAAATTTCTGAAGAGAGAAATGCCTATGCTCGTTATAAGTGGAAAGAAAAAAGAGAAGATGATGCAAAAGAACAGTTTTTCGCAGGAATTTTCTTCATAGCAGAGACTATAGTATCTGCAATTTCTTCTTACGAACAAAAGAATTTATACCGTATGAAGCGGTCAAAGCTTAAAAAATCACTGTCAAACATGAAGTCAGCCTAATTCTATGTAACTTTATCGAAGTTTTTCAAACATTTAAATTACTAGAAAGCAAGTAAGGCACATTGTAAGACAAACTATATAGGGCGGAGTAGCAAATGCAGCACGACATAGTCAATGTGCTGAATTTACCCCCTCGACTCGCGTCTCCCCATCCCCAAACACCCGCAACACGCTGCAAGACCCCGCCCCAAGCTCAATCCGCTGCATCAAGTCAAGCGGCACCCCCAGGCTATGCGCCAGCACCGCCTTCAACACATCCTGATGGCTGACCACCACCACCTCGCCATCCGGAACCGCCTGCCCCCACCGCGCAAGGCAATGAAGCGCCCGGCCCAGCGCCTCCAGCATCGTCTCCCCGCCCGGCGTCGGCGCCGTGCCGCGGAACTGGTTCCAGGCCTGCCACCCCGGCGCCCCCTGCAACGCCTCGAACGTCATTCCGGTCCAGTCGCCGAAGTCGATCTCATCCAGCCCGGCGTCCATCGCCACCTCAAGCCCGAGCGCCCCAGCAATCGGCGCTGCCGTCTCCTGCGCGCGCTGCAGCGGGCTGGACACCACCGCCGCGACCGCCCGGCCCGCGAAATGCCGTACCAGCCGGAACGTCTGCGCCCGACCGCGCTCATTCAGCGGCACGCCGGGCATCCGCCCCGTCAGCACGCGGCCCAGCAGATCATGCTCCGCGTGGCGGACCAGATGAAAGACCGTCATTCGGTGGTGGCGTTGTCCCGCCCTGCGAACGAGTCGTCCAGCTTGCTGTCCCACAGCCGCACGCCGCCCGTGATCCCGGCGTCGTTCGACACCACCTTCACGTCCTTGGGCAGCTTCAGCTCAAGCTTCTGCGCGTCGCCGCCGCCGATATACAGCATGTCGAAGTTCACCACCGCCCGAAGCTGCGCCAGGACGCGCTCCACCCGGCGCCCCCAATGCTTCTGGCCCAACTTGTTCAGCGCCTCGACGCCCACGTACTCGTCGTAGGTCATCTCCTTGCGAATCACGTGCTGGCTCATCTCCAACTGCGGGGCCAGGCGGCCGTCGTGGTAAAGCGCGAAGCCGAAGCCGGTGCCGAGGGTGATCACGCACTCCAGCCCTTGGCCGGAGATCACGCCCAGGCCCTGCACCGTCGCGTCGTTCAGCATGCGCACCGGCTTGCCCAACTGCTTGCGCAGCGCCCCGGCCAAGTCGAACCCCGCCCAATCCTTGGTGCCCAGGTTCGGTGCCGTCTGCACCAGCCCGCCCTTGATCAGGCCGGGGAACCCGACGGACACGCGGCCAAACGGCCCAAGCTGCTTGGCCAGCCCGACCAGCGCCGGCACGACCTTGTCCGGCGGGGACGGGTGCATCGTCGGCACCCGGACGCGCTTGCCCACCAGGGCGCCGTCACGACCGAGCAGGCCCGCCTTGAGGTTGCTGCCGCCGATGTCGATGGCCAGGGTGACCGGGCCGGGCGCCGATGCGTCGGACGCCGCCGGCTGGTCTGCCGCAGGGGCGGTTTTGCTCATTACAGCTCCAAAATTTTGGGGCCGGCCTGGGTGCCCGCGATGACGCGGGTGGCCATGCCGATGAACAGCCCGGTCTCGACCACGCCGGTGATGGCCTTGAGGCGGGCGTGCAGCGCCGCCGGGTCGTCGATGGCGAAGGCGCAGTCGGCGATCAGGTTGCCGCCGTCGGTGCGGAACGGCGTCCCGTCCGGCCCCTGCCGCACCAGCACGTCCGCGCCCTGGTCATGCAGGCGCGCGAGCGTCGATTGCCAGCCGAACGACACGATCTCCACCGGCAGGCGCACCCCCCCGAGCTTTGGGGCCAGCTTGCTTTCGTCCACGATGACCGTCATGCGCCGGCTGGCGGCGGCGACGATCTTCTCCCGCAGCAGCGCGCCGCCCAGGCCCTTGATGAGGTCGAGCGTGCCGGTGTGCACCTCGTCCGCGCCGTCGATGGTGAGGTCGATGCGGGTGTGGTCGGCAAAGCTCGCCAAGGGGATGCCCAGCGCCCTCGCCTGCTCCGCCGTCCGCTCCGAGGTCGGGATGCCGACGACGCGCAGCCCGGCCTTCACCCGTGCGCCCAGGACTGCTACGGCGAGCGCCGCCGTGGAGCCGGTGCCGAGGCCCAGCACCATGCCGTCCCGCACCTCCGCTACCGCCGCCTCGGCCGCTTGCTGCTTGAGCGCGGTTTGGTCCGACAGATCCGGCATCACGTGGCACCCGGCAATTGCGCGATGACTGCCTGCACGATCTCCGTCGGCCGCGGCGCCACGGAAACGACGATGGGGTGCTCGTCGGGCATAGGTTCCTCCAGCGCGGCGAACTGGCTATCGACCAGGGTTGCCGGCATGTAATGGTTCATCCGGGCGGCCTGCCGCGTGGCGATCAGTTGCTTGCTGCCTTGCAGGTAAACCAGCCGCACGTCGGGCCGGTCCCTCAACAGAACGTCGCGATAGGCCTGCCGCAGGGCGGAGCACGCCAAAACGCCGTGCCGCCCGGCGGACCGCGTGGCGTCGATCCAGGCAGCGATGGCCGCCAGCCACGGCCAGCGGTCCGCGTCGTCCAACGGCGTCCCGCCACGCATCTTGGCAACGTTCTCCGGCGGGTGGAAATCGTCGCCGTCCTCGTACTCCCAGCCGAGCCGCCCCGCCAGCAGCGCGCCGACCGTGGTCTTGCCGGAGCCGGAAACGCCCATGACGACGAGGACAGAAGGGACAGGCGCAGTCATGCCGGCAACGATAGCGGCAAGCGCACCACCTTCCTAGCCCGCGGCCGCCTGATCGGCGAACCAGTGCAGCTCCCCCGTGGGGCGGTACCGCGCCGCGGGCAGGTCCACGGCGCCTGTCCGCACCTGGGCCAGCACGTCCCGCTTGTCCGCGCCGGCCACGAGGAAGGCGGCATGGCGGCAGCTTTCCAGCGCCGGGTAGGTGAGCGTGATCCGCGTCGGCTCGCCCTTGGGCGTCACCGCGGCGGCCCAGGCGGTGCGCTCCTTCAGCACCGGCGTGTCGGGAAACAGCGACGCCGTGTGGCCGTTGGTGCCCAGTCCGAGCAGCACGATGTCGAACAGCGGGCGCAGCGGATCAAGCGTCTGGCCGCCATGGTAGGCCTGCAGGGTGATCTGGTAGCGCGCGGCGGCTTCCTCGGCCGACATGCCCTCGGTCGGGACGGGATGGATGTTGCCGGGCGGCACGTTGACCCGGCCCAGCATGGCCTCGGCCGTCATGCGGTAGTTGCTGCGCGCGTCGTCCTGCGGCACGAATCGCTCGTCGCCCCAGAACCAGTGCACCCGGTCCCACGGCATCCGGTCCACGAAGGGCGGCGCGGCCAAAGCCTGATACAGCAGCTTCGGCGTGGACCCGCCCGACAACGCGACCGCCGCCGGCCCGGGCCGCGCCTCCAGGATGCCGGTCATCCACCCCGCGACGTGCGAAGCGAGTGCGAGGGCGTCGGCGAGCACCACCGGGTCCATCAGCGGCCCCTCGGCAGGATGAATTGGTCCACCGCCTGCGCCCAGCCCTCCATGTCGTTGGTCCCGGTGACGGCGGCGGCGCGGGCCTGCACCGCGGGCGAGGCGTTGCCCATGGCGACCGCGAAACCGGCCACGTCGAACATCGGCAAGTCATTCTCCATGTCGCCCAGCACCGCCACCTCCGCCAGATCCACGCCCACATGCGCCGCCAGCATGCGGACGGCATTGCCCTTGTTCGCCTCGCGGTGCGTCACGTCGAGGTAGTAGGTCTGCGACCGCTTGGCGTTGGCCGTGTCGCCAAGCATGGCTTGCAGCTCCGTTTCCAGCCCGGCCAGCAACGGGGCGTCGTCGGTCACGCCCACCAGCTTGCCGGCCTGATCCACGTAGGGATCAAAGCTCTCGACGATGCGCTCCCCAAACCGCACGGTATGGCGCTCATGGTCCACATGCGGGCCGTCCGGGTCCTGCGCCAGCCACTCCCCCGCGGTGAACAGCCAGGCGCTGACGTGGCTGCGGGCGAACAGGTCCTGCGCGGTGCGCGCGGCGTCGGGCGGCACGGTGTGCTGTTCCACCACCGTCCCGTCCGGCTGCATGATCGTGCCGCCGTTGAACCCGGCCAGCAGTCCCGCCAACCCCAACTCTTTCGCGATCCAAAGCATCCCACGCGGCGGACGGGCGCTGACGATGGCAAGCGGGATGCCAGCCGCCCGCAGCCGCCCGGCCGCGGCCACGGTGCCGGGCGCCAGCGACTTGTCGATCTGCACCAGCGTGCCGTCCACTTCGGACACCACAAGACGGACGGGGCGGGTCATGCGCCGAGCGCCAGCCAATGGCGACCGTCCCGTTCCAGCAACGTGTCCGCCGCCGTCGGGCCAGCCGAGCCGGCGGGGTAGGACTGCACCGCCTTGTGGCCCGCCTCCACCTCGTCCAGGATCGGCTGCACGACCTGCCAGCCGGCCTCCACATTGTCCGCGCGCTGGAACAACGTGGCGTCGCCGATCATCACGTCGTACAGCAATGTCTCATACCCGGTGTTGGACGGGGTGTTGAAATAGTCGGCGTAGCGGAAGTCCATCGCCACCCGGCCGAGGTGCAGGGTAGGCCCCGGCACCTTGCCGCTGATATTCAGCGTGATGCCCTCGCTCGGCTGCACATGGATGACCATGGTGTTCGGCGTCAGCTTATCGACCGGCGTGTCGCGGAACAGCGCGTAGGGCGCCTGCTTGAAATGCACGACGATCTCCGTACGGCGCAGCGCCATGCGCTTGCCGGTCCGCACGTAGAACGGCACGCCGGCCCAGCGGAAGTTGTCGACCATGAGCCGCAGCGCGACATAGGTTTCGGTGGTGCTGTTGGCGGCCACGTCCGGCTCCTCGCGGTAGCCCGGCATGTCCTGGCCCCCCAGGCGGCCCGCAGCATACTGGCCGCGCACCACGTCCAGCCCCACGCTTTGGGCATCGAGCGGCTTGATCGCCTGCAGCACCTTGGCCTTTTCCGTCCGCACCGCGTCGGCGTCGAAGCTGTTGGGCGGCTCCATCGCCGTCATTGCCAGCAGTTGGAACATGTGGTTCGGCACCATGTCCCGGAGCGCGCCGGTCGGCTCGTAGAACGCGCCGCGCCGTTCCACCCCCACCGTCTCGGCCGCGGTGATCTGCACGTGGTCGATGTAGTTGCGGTTCCACAGCGGCTCGAAGATGCCGTTGCTGAAGCGCAGCGCCATGATGTTCTGCACCGTTTCCTTGCCGAGGAAATGGTCGATGCGGTACACCTGGCTCTCGCCCATCTTGTCCAGGATTAACTGGTTGAGCGCCTTGGCGCTCGCCAGGTCGTGGCCGAACGGCTTTTCCACCACCACGCGGCGGAACGCGCCCTCCCCTTCTTCCATCAGCCCGCCATCGGCCAGCCGGGTCAGCACGGGGGCGAAGAACCGGGCGGCGACGGCCAGGTAGAACACGCAGTTGCCGGGGACCCGGCGCTTGAGGGCTTCGTAGGTCCCGGCATCCAGCAGGTCGCCCACTTGGTAGGACAGCCGGTCGCGCACCCAGCCCCAGGCGCCGCCGTTCAGCGCGCCCGGGCTGAACTCGCCGCCCTTGTCGCCGGCGAAGCTCTGCATGGCTTCCGTCAAGGTGCTGCGGTAGGCCTCGTCGTCGCGCTCCACCCGGTCGACGCCGATCACCTGGAAGCCGTCCTGCAGCAGCCCGGCTTGCCGCATGTTGTAGATCGACGGGATCAGCAGCCGCTTCGTCAGGTCCCCGGCGGCGCCGAAGATCACCAGCGTGCAAGGCGGCGCCGGGGCGGCAGGCGAAAGGTTCTCCGGACCGGACAGCGCGGCGGAAACGTCGGCCACGGCTCAGGTTTCCCGCTCGTGTTCCTGCACCTTGACCTCGGCGGGCTTGGGCACCGGCTGCGCGATGACGCCCGGCGTCTTCGGCTCCACATGGCCGCCGAACCCGGCGCGCATCGCCGACAGCAGCTTGTTGGCGAAGCTGTGGTGCCGCCGGCTCTCGAAGCGGGCGAACAGGCTGGTGGTGATCACCGGCGCCGGCACCGACTGCTCGATGGCCGCCTCCACCGTCCAGCGCCCCTCGCCGCTGTCCTCCACCTCGCCTTGGTAGGCTGCCAGGTCGCCGTCCTTGGCCAGCGCGATGGCGGTGAGGTCCAGCAGCCAGGAGCTGACAACGCTGCCGCGGCGCCATACCTCGGCCACCTCGGACACGTTGATGTCGAACCGCTCGGCGTCCGGCAGGTGGTCGCTGTTCTTGCTGCGCAGGATGTCGAAGCCCTCGGCATAGGCCTGCATCAGCCCGTATTCGATGCCGTTGTGCACCATTTTGACGAAGTGCCCGGCGCCGGCCGGACCCGCATGGATGTAGCCCTGCTCGGCCCGCGGGTCGTGCCCGTCCCGCTCCGGCGTCCGCTCGATGGTGCCGATGCCCGGCGCCAACGTGGCGAAGATCGGGTCGAGGCGCCGCACCGCCTTCTCCTCGCCGCCGATCATCATGCAGTAGCCGCGCTCGATTCCCCAGATGCCGCCCGACGTGCCGACATCGACGTAGGTGATGCCGCGGCCGGCCAGCTCCCTCGCCCGCCGGATGTCGTCCTTGTAGAAGGTGTTGCCGCCGTCGATGATCGTGTCGCCGGTGCTGAGCAGCTCCCCCAGCTCGGCCACCGTCGTCTCGGTGATCTTGCCCGCCGGGAGCATGACCCAGATGGCGCGGGGCGGCGACAGCTTCGCCACCATGTCCGCGAGGCCGCTCGAAGCCTTGGCGCCCTTGTCCGCCAGGGTGTGCACGGCCTCCTCGTTCCGGTCGTACACCACGGTGCGGTGCCCGGCGCGCATCAGGCGCTGGCTGATGTTGCCGCCCATGCGGCCCAGGCCGATGATCCCGAGTTCCATGTCCCGCTCTCCCCTACAGCGCCGCGTCCACGGCGCGCGCCAGCCGTGCCAGCCCGGCGTCCACGTCCGCTCCCAAATGCACCCGCAGCGCCCGCCGCCCCCGCTCCGCCAGCACGTCGAAGTCGCCGCGCGCCTGCGCCGCCTTCACCGTGCCGAAGGTGAACTTCTCGCCGGGCACGGGCAGGTCCTTCGCGTCGTCGGCGGTGATCTGCAGCACCACGCCGCTGTTCGGCCCGCCCTTGTAGGCCTGGCCGGTCGAGTGCAGGAAGCGCGGCCCGAAGCCCACGCAGGTCGCCACGCGCTTCGCGTCGCGGATACGGGTGCGCAGCGCCTGCAAGGCTTCGATGTGCGCGGCGTTGCGGTCGATGTAGGCCAGCAACGCCACGTAATCGCCGGGTCCGGCGCGGTCCAGGTGCGCCTTGATGACCGCGTCCAGGCTGTCATGCCGCAGAGCGTCCTGGTCGCGCGGGTCGGTGAACAGCTTGATCCCGTCGGACATCAGGAACGGCGCTTCTTCCGGCAGCTTGCCGGTCGCGGCGTAGGCGTCCGTCAGCTTCTTGGTCTCGACCTTGCTGGCCTCGACATCCGGCTGGTCGAACGGGTTGATGCCGATGACCGAGCCGGCGACGGCGGTGGCGAACTCCCACAGGAAGAATTGCTGCGCCACCTGGGTCGTACTGGACAGCGACAAACGCACGACCGGCTGGCCCGCCTGCTCTAGCGCCGCCACTGCCGCGTCCTGCGCCGCGTCGGGTGCGCCCGTCAGGCGCAGGTAGGCGAACACGCGGTCCTCGCCGTAAACGCCCGGCGCTCCCAGCGGCTCCAAATCCACCGGCACGATGCCGTGGCCCTGCTTGCCCGTGCTTTCCGCCAGCAACTGCTCCAGCCAGGCGCCCACGTCGTAGATGCCGGGGCTGGCGATCACCGTGACCTTGTCGCGCCCGGCCTTGGCCGCGGCGCCGAGAATGGCGCCCAACTGCACGCCGGGGTTCTCGTCCGGCGGCGTCCCTGGGGCGCAGCTTCGCATCATCAGCGCGGCCGAGTACAGGAAGCCGTGCAGGTCCACGCCCATCGCCGCCGCGGGCACCATGCCGAAGTTGGACAGCACGGAGTAGCGTCCGCCAATGGCCGGGTCGCCCATGAACACCCGGCGGAACCCGTCGGCCTCCGCCACGCGCTGCATCTTCGAGCCGGGGTCGGTCACGGCGACGAAATGCCGACCGGCCCCATGCTTGTCATCATCGTCGCCGACCGCCTTCTGCATCGCATCCCAGAAATAAGCCTTGAAGATGTTGGGTTCCAGCGTGCCGCCGGACTTGCTGCTGACGATGCACAACGTCCGCTTGAGGTCCACCCGGGCGTGCAGCGCCGCGATCTGCGCCGGGTCGGTGCTGTCGAGCACCAACAGTTCCGGGAAGCCGGCCTGCCGCCCAAAGGTTTCGGCCAGCACTTCCGGCCCCAGGCTCGACCCGCCCATGCCGAGCAGCAGGATATGCTGGAAGCTCTCCGCCTTGATCTCGTCCTGGAACGCCTGCAGCGCCGGCAGGTCCTTGCTGCGGTCCTCGACCACGCGCAGCCAGCCGAGCCATTTCGCCTCGTCCGCCCCGGTCCACAGCCTGGCGTCGTGCGCCCAAAGGTCGCGCACCTTGCCGTGCTTGCGCCAGTCCTCCATCGTCGCCTTCACGTCACCCGCCAGCGGCTCCGGCAGGCTGGCCTGCATGGTGCTCAGCTTGTCGCCCAGCATGGCGGCGCGCTTCGCCGCGACGGAGCCGAGCAGCTTGTCGGCAGCGGCGGCGAACAACTCGACGCCATCCACGACCAGCGCCTCCGTCACGTCGTTAAGCCCGAGCTTGTGCTCCTCTGCCGCCGCCATGATCGCGCGGGCGCCGTCGATGTCCTCGGTCAGGCTGGCGCGCGGATGCCCGTGGTCGCGGAAGGCGTCCATGGTTGCCGGCGGAATGGTATCCACGGTGTCGGGGCCGATCAGCTCCTCGACGTACAGCACGTCGCTGTACGCCTTGTCCTTCACCCCGGTGCTGGCCCACAGCAGGCGCTGCGGCAGCGCCCCCGCCGCCGCCAGCTTCTGCCAGCGCGGGCTGTCGACCATCTTGAGATAGGTCTGGTAGGCCATCTTGGCATTGGCGATGGCGACCTTGCCGCGCAGCCCGGCCAATGCGGACTCCCCTGCCTTCACCCGCTCGTCGATCTTCTTGTCGATCACCGCGTCGATGCGGCTGACAAAGAAGCTGGCGACGCTGGCGATGCCGGCGACGCTCTCGCCCCGCGCCATCCGGTCCTCCAGCCCGGCGACGAACGCCTCCGCCACCGCCTCGTACGCCGCCTGCCCGAACAGCAGCGTCACGTTGATGTTCATCCCGTCGCCGATCAGGGTGCGGATCGCGGCCACGCCCTTGTCGGTGCCGGGCACCTTGACCATCAGGTTCTCGCGCCCCACGGCCTTCCAAAGCCGCCGGGCCTCCGTCACCGTCTCGTCGGTGTGCAGCGCCAAGTAGGGCGAGACCTCCAGGCTGACGTAGCCGTCCACCTTGCCGGTCGCCTCGTACACCGGGCGCATCACGTCGCAGGCCTGCTGGATGTCCTCCTCCGCCAAGCCCTCGTAGATGTCGAGCGCGTCGTGGTCGCCGCGCTCCGACAAGGTCTTGAACCCGGCGTCGTAGTCGGTGCCCTCCCCCATCGCCTTCTGGAAAATGCTGGGGTTGGAGGTGACGCCCTTCAGCCCGTCCCGGTCGATCAGCTTCTTCAGGCTGCCGTCATGGATGAAGCTGCGCTGGATGAAGTCGAGCCACGGGCTTTGCCCGAAACCCTCAAGCTGCTTGAGGGCATTTCCGACGGTGGGCTGCTGGGTGTCCATGTTAGTTCCCCTTGCTGCGCTTTGCTTGGGCACGCGCGGCGTCCAGCACCTTCTCGGGCGTGAAGCCGAATTTCTTCAGCAGGTCGCCGGCGGGCGCGCTGGCGCCGAAGGTGTGCATGCCGATCATGGCGCCGCCCCAGCCGATGTAGCGGTCCCAGCCCAGCGTCGCCCCCTGCTCCACCGCCACCCGGCCCACGACCGAAGACGGCAGCACGCTTTCCCGATACGCCTCGTCCTGGCTTTCGAACAGCTCCCAGCTCGGCATCGACACGACGCGGGAGCGGATGCCTTCCTTGGCCAGCGCCTCATGCGCGCCGATGCACAGCGACAGCTCGCTGCCGGTGCCGATCAGGATGACGTCGGGCATACCCTCGTCCTTCGTGACCGCATAGGCGCCGCGATCCAGCCCGGCGGCCGGCGCGTACTGGTCGCGGTCCAGCGTCGGCAGCGCCTGGCGGCTCAGGATCAGCGCGACCGGCTTGTCGTGCTGCTTGAGCGCGACGCGCCAGGCCTCGGCGACCTCGTTCGCGTCGGCAGGGCGGAGCACGATCATGCCGGGCACGGCGCGCAGCGCCATGAGCTGCTCGACGGGCTGGTGCGTCGGCCCGTCCTCGCCCACGCCGATGCTGTCATGGGTGAAGATGTAGATGACCGGCAGTTCCATGATCGCGGCCAGCCGGATCGGCGGCTTCATGTAGTCGCTGAAGATCAGGAAGCCCGAGCCGTAGGACCGGACGCCGCTCAGCGCCATGCCGTTGCAGATCGACCCCATGGCGTGCTCGCGGATGCCGAAGTGCAGGTTGCGCCCGCCGTAGTTGTCCGCCTCGAAGCTGCCTGCGCCCTGGAACGTCATGTTGGACTTGGTGGACGGCGCGAGGTCGGCAGCACCCCCCACCAGCCACGGCACATGCGGCGCGATGGCGTTCAGCACCTTCTGCGAGCTGTCGCGGGTCGCCAGGCCCTTGGCATCCGCGGGGAAAGTCGGGATATCCGCGTCCCAGCCGTTCGGCAACTTATGGTGGTCCATCATGTCCAGCTCGGCCGCGAGGTCCGGGTACTCGGCGCGGTAGCGGGCCAGCATGTCCATCCAGCCGGTGCGGAGCCGGTGGCCGCGCGCGCCCATGCCCTTGGCGAAGTGCTCGCGCACGCCGGGCGGCACCAGGAACTGCGCGTCCTCCGGCCAGCCGTAGCTGCGCTTGGCGGCGCGGATCTCCTCGTCGCCCAACGGCTCGCCATGAGCTTCCCGCGTGCCCTGCTTCTTCGGTGCGCCGTAGCCGATGACGCTGTGCACGAGGATAAAGGTCGGGCGGTCCGTCACGCCCTCCGCGTCCCGCAGCGCCTTCAAGGTCGCGTCCACGTCGTTCGCGTCGTCCACGTGCAGCACGTGCCAGCCATAGGCGGCGAAGCGGGCGGCCACGTCCTCGCTGAACGCCAGGCTGGTCGCGCCCTCGATGGTGATGAGGTTGCTGTCGTAGATCCACACGAGGTTGGACAGCTTGAGGTGCGCGGCGGTGCTGGCAGCCTCCCCGCTCACGCCCTCCATCATGTCGCCATCGCCGCACAGCGCATAGACGCGGTAGTCGTACAGCGGGAAGCCCGGCTTGTTGTAGCGGCTGGCGAACCAGCGCTCCGCCATCGCCATGCCGACGCTGTTGGCGACGCCCTGGCCCAGCGGCCCCGTCGTCGTTTCCACGCCCGAGGTGTAGGTGTATTCCGGATGGCCCGGCGTCACGCTGCTGAGCTGCCGGAACTGCTTGATGTCGTCGAGCGACACGGCTTCCGCCTCGGTCGGGCCGTCCTCGTTGATCCGCCTCGTGCCCGACAGATGCAGCAGCGAGTACAGCAGCATGGACGCATGGCCGACCGAAAGCACGAAGCGGTCGCGGTTGGGCCAGGTCGGGTCCATGGGGTCGAAGCGCAGCACGTCCTGCCACAGCCCGTAGGCGACGGGCGCCAAGGCCATCGGCGTGCCGGGGTGGCCCGACTTGGCCTTCTGCACCGCGTCCATGGACAAGGTGCGTATGGTGTCGATGCAAAGCTTGTCGATGCCGCCTTGCGCTGTCCCGGTCTGTGCGACCGTGTCGCCGTCTGCTGCCATGGGCTGGATTCCTAACGCTGGACTGTGGCGGATAGGCCGTGCCGTGGATCGCCGGGCCGCCGACAGTCCCGCTTGCGCGGGGCGAAGGCTCCCAAGCCCGGCGCCGGGCGGATGCTTGCGGGTGGGATGATGCCCCCCTCCGGAACTGAAAACCAAGCGGACCGTGACCTTGGAAGCGACATTGGACGCAGTCCGCATCCGGGGCAACGTGCCCGCCCGGCCTGCGGTTGCGTGTGCCGGTCCGTTGAAGCGTCCGGCGGGAGCGTCTTGCCAACGGGCGGCTGGCGAGGGCATTGCCTGATGCGCGGCGGCTGGCCTGGAACTTGCAAAACCTGCCGAAACTGCAAAGTCTTCATCGTGACTGAATCCATGCACGTGATCACCCGGGAAGCGTTGCAGGACGACGCCCTGCAACGCATGGTCGCCGCCGGGGCGCCCAACATGCGTATCCTCACCGAGGCGGAGCGCGCGGCGTCGCTGGCGGCGACCCTGGCCCAGCGCCCGCACGAGTGCGACGGCGACGGCGTGTGGCTGTTCGCCTACGGCTCCTTGATCTGGAACCCGGCGCTGCACTTCGACCAGCGCCGCCTCGCCCGCGTGCACGGCTGGCACCGCTCCTTCTGCCTTTCGACGCAGGCCGGGCGCGGCACCCCGGCGAACCCCGGGCTGGTGCTCGGCCTCGACCGCGGCGGCGCCTGCACGGGGGCGGCGTTCCATGTGCCGGAAGCCCTGATGGCCGACGAGCTGGCGCTGCTTTGGCGGCGCGAGATGCTGTCCGGCAGCTACCAGCCGCGTTGGGTGCGGGTGCGCGGCGCGGACCGGGCGCCGTTCGGCCATGCCATCGCCTTCACCATCCATCGCAGTTGCGAGCACTACGCCGGCGGCCTGGCGCGGGAGGACGTGGTGCGGCGCCTGTCCTCCGCCTGCGGCGCGCTGGGCAGCTCGGCCGACTACCTGTTCCATACGCGGGACGGGCTGCGCTCGCTCGGCATCACCGACAAGGGGATCGAGGACCTGGCGCAACGGGTGGAGCGGGCTTGCGCCCCCTCGACGCCGCACCCGGCCGTCGCCATCTAACGAGAATGTCAACGACCCTTGCCCGTCAGATCGCCGCAGCGCCGCCCGTCACCTTTGCGCCGAAGAAGCAGGCGGCGAAGCCGTCCGGCAAGCCGCTTCGCGTCGTGTCCGAATACCAGCCCGCCGGCGACCAGCCGACGGCGATCGGGGAGCTGACCGCCGGCGTCCGGCAGGGCGAGCGTGACCAGGTGCTGCTCGGCGTCACCGGGTCGGGCAAGACGTTCAGCATGGCGAAGGTGATTGAGGCGGTCCAGCGCCCGACGCTCGTGCTCGCGCCCAATAAGACGCTGGCGGCGCAGCTCTACGCGGAGATGAAGGGGTTCTTCCCCGACAACGCCGTCGAGTACTTCGTCAGCTACTACGACTACTACCAGCCGGAGGCCTACGTCCCGCGCACCGACACGTACATTGAGAAGGACAGCCAGATCAACGAGGCCATCGACCGGATGCGCCACAGCGCCACGCAGGCGCTGATGGAGCGCAACGACGTGGTGATCGTCGCCTCCGTGTCCTGCATCTACGGCATCGGCTCGGTCGAGACCTATGGCCGCATGGTGGTGAAATTGGAGGCCGGCGGGCGGATCGACCGCGATACCCTGGCGCGCGCCTTGGTCGAGCTGCAATACCGCCGCAACGACGTGGCCTTCGCCCGGGGCAGCTTCCGCCTGCGCGGCGAGACCATCGACGTGTTCCCCAGCCACCTGGAGGACCGCGCCTGGCGCATCACCCTGTTCGGCGACGAGGTCGAGAGCCTGCGGGAGTTCGACCCGCTGACCGGCGAGCTGACGGGGTCGATGGACCAGGTCCACATCTATGCCAAAAGCCACTACGTGACCCCGCGCCCGACGCTGGCGCAGGCGGTCAAGGACATCAAGGTCGAGTTGCAGGAGCGCCTGAAACAGTTCACCGCGGAGGGCAAGTTGCTGGAGGCCGAGCGCCTGCAGCAGCGCTGCACCTTCGATATCGAGATGATCGAGACAACTGGAAGCTGCAAGTCGATTGAGAACTACTCGCGCTACCTGTCCGGCCGCAAGCAGGGCGAGCCGCCGCCGACGCTGTTCGAGTACTTGCCGGAGAACGCGTTGCTGATCGTGGACGAGAGCCATGTGACGGTGCCGCAGATCGGCGGCATGTCGCGCGGCGACGCGGCGCGCAAGGGCGTGCTGTCGGAGTTCGGCTTCCGCCTGCCCTCTTGCCTCGACAACCGCCCGCTGCGCTTCGAGGAATGGGACAGCTTCCGCCCGCAGACGGTGTTCGTCAGCGCGACGCCGGGTCCGTGGGAGATGGAGCGCACCGGGGGCGCCTTTGCCGAGCAGGTCATCCGCCCCACCGGCCTGATCGACCCGGTGACGGAAATCCGCCCGGTCGAACGCCAGGTGGACGACCTGCTGGCGGAGGCCCGCGTGGTGATCGCCCGCGGCAGCCGCATCCTCGTGACCACGCTGACCAAGCGCATGGCGGAGGACCTGACGGAGTACCTGACGGAGAACGGCATCAAGGTGCGTTATTTGCACTCGGACGTGGACACGCTGGAGCGGATCGAGATCATCCGCGACCTGCGGCTCGGCGTGTTCGACGTGCTGGTGGGGATCAACCTGCTGCGGGAAGGGCTGGACATCCCGGAATGCGCGCTGGTGGCGATCCTGGACGCGGACAAGGAAGGGTTCCTGCGCAGCCAGACCTCGCTGACGCAGACCATCGGGCGGGCGGCGCGCAACGTGGACGGCCGGGTGATCCTGTATGCCGACGTGATGACCCGCAGCCTGCGTGCCGCCATCGAGGAGACGGAGCGGCGCCGGGAGAAGCAGCGGGCGTGGAACGAGGCGCACGGCATAACGCCCACCAGCGTGCGGAGCCACATCGGCGAGGCGCTGCAATCGGTGTTCGAGCAGGACTACGTGACCGTCGCCCCGGTGAAGGACGCCGGCGTCACGGAGTTCGTGGGCAAGGATCTGAAATCCTCGATTGCCGAGATGGAGAAGCGGATGCGCGCGGCGGCCGCCGACCTGGAGTTCGAGACCGCGGCCCGGCTGCGCGACGAGATCCGCCGGCTGGAGGCGCTCGACCTCGGCCTGCCGGCGCCGCCGGCAAGTGCAGCGGCGTTCGGGCGGGGTAAGAAGGATACGACGCCGGAGCCGTTGGGGCCGGGCGGCGGCGGGTATGACCCGGCGAAGAAGGCAGGGCGTCGGCGCGGGCGGTAGGGGTTCGGCGCCGTTATCCTGGCGGCGTGCTGGGAAATGTCATCAGCATGTACAAGACGAGAGGGCCGATTGGCCCTCCCGCTTCATCATTATGGCCGTTTGAAGCCCTACGTGTTGGCCGGATGATCCTGCGTCGCCGGCCGGCGGCGGCGCTCGGCCATGAACTCGTCGAATTCGGCCTTGTCGCGAGCCTGGCGCAGCCGCTCCAGGAACGCCTGGAACTCCCGCTGCTCTTCCTCAAGGCGGTGCATCGTCTCGTTCCGGTACTCGTCGAACGCGCGGTTTCCGCTCGTCGCCTTGCGTCCGGACCATGGGGCGCTGCCCGGCCACGTCGGGCCGGAGGACGGGCGTAGGTTGAACCACGTGCCCGGCATCTCCGCCCGCCAAGCCCGCAACCGGCCGCTTCCGGCCAGGTAGGCCAAGACGGCCAAGCCGAGCGGCCAGCCCGCGAGGAACGCGAGCACCAGGAGCGACAGCCACGCCGGCTTGCCCCATTCGTCCAACTTGGTTTGCAACACTGCGCACCTCACTTTCTGTATGTGAGAGCTATTTACTCTTCCGCTGCGCGACTGCATCACCCACCGCACAACACATCACCGTGTACCTGGTTCCGGCTTCGACGCCCCCGCGGGCAGGTCCAGCGATTGCAGGTAGATCAACAGCCCGGCCTCCAGCAGCGCCTCCGGCGACATGGGGATCGCCAAGCGGTTGCCGCCGCTCTGGCTGACGAACAGCGTCGCGATGCCGTGGGTCAATGACCAGACATGCAGCGCCACCATGAGCGGCGGCGGCCGGCGCGGCGCGCGGCTCATTGCACAAGCCGCGTCGGCAGCCCGGCGCAGCACGGCGAACGCGTCGTTCCGTGCGACCACCAACTCCAGGTGCTCGCCGGACGGGAACCCGGCATCGAACATGGCGGCATAGACCGCCGGCTCCCGCCCGGCGAACGCGACGTGCGCCTGCGCCGCGCGCTCCAGCGCCCCCAGCGGATCGCCCTGCCCCGCCGTCGCGGCGGCCAGATCCGCCGCGAGCGACTCGAAGCCCCGGCGCGCGACCTCGGCAATGACCGCGTTCCGGTCGCGGAAATGGCGGTACGGCGCCGCTGGGCTGACGCCCACGACCCGCGCCAGCTCGGCAATGGCGAAGCCGGCCAGGCCGCGCTCGGCGATCATGGCCAGCGCCGCCTGGATCAGCGCCTCGCGCAGGTTGCCATGGTGGTAGCGTTCCCGTCCGCTCGCCTGATCGTCTGCTGCCATGCATCAATCACTTACATCAGGCGTTGCCTTGATGCACCGCCCTCCTTTGCTGCTATGTCGGTCCGCGGCGCGGTTTGGCCAGGGCAGCCCGTCACAACGGCCAGCACAGGTTGGCGCCCTGCGCGCGTCGCGATCAACAGCTTGGCCGTGCCCTGATGCGGGCCATCTCGAGACGCCACCTGCCCAATGGCGGGCCAATCAAAGCGCACCGTGTCCGTCGCAGGTCACATTGCGCCGCGGGCTGTGCCTTGGCAGGCTTCGCGTCCTTTGCTGAGAGGTGGCCCAACGCCTTCGCGGGGCGGCCCGTCCGCCTGGCCGGCGCGCCCGCAGCCGGCATGGCCGAGTCGGTCGGCTTCGACTTACGGCCCTTCGGGTTTCCATTGGCCTTTCCGTTCCCAGCGGGCATCGGCTTCTGCCGCGTGCTTGGGCAGGCACGGGGATTGAAGCAGCTTGCACCTTGCGGGCCATGCCTCGTCCCTCTTGTTGCGTATTACAACCTAATACGCCATGACTCCAGTCAAGAGAACAAGTTCGGCGCGGCGCGTCCGTTCGGGCATAGCCGGCTTCGGCTTCGCCGCTACTCGACAAGCCGCACGCGGTCGCCAACGCAAATCCGACCCGGCGCCTGCACCGTGCAGTAAACGCCCACCTCGTTGCCGAACCGCTGCACCACGGTCCGCAGCACGCTCGCGTCACGCACGGCGGTCGCGGGGTCGATGGCCACCATGGCGCAGCGCGGGATGGGCCAGTCGAGCCGCAATACCGGCGGGTCGGGACCATCGCCCAACGCCAGAGGACGGCCCAGCCAGTCCCGTTCCGTCACGTCCGGGGCATCCGGGGCGATCACCAGGTTGGCGCGGAAGCGGTCCAGCGCCACCGGGGCGCCGTGCGCCTGGCTGATGGCCTCGCCGCTCGTCGTGGTGATGACGGACACCGGCATGGCATCGAACGCCCCGCGCCCGAGCCGCAGGAGCCGCACCGGCCCATCCACGGCTTCGGACAGGCGTTCGGCCAGGCCCGGGTCGTCGATGGCGTGTTCGGCGCCGTCCGGGGCGGCGACGCGCATCCGGGCCAGCCTCGGATTGTCCGGATCGGAATAACGCGCCGCGTGCAGCACCAGGCCCGGGACCTGCCGCCCCGTCAGCCATGGGAAATCCGAATTGCCGGACGCCCGGCAAAAGGCGTATTGCCGGTCGCCCTGCAGCCCGGTCCAATGCAGCGCCGCCGTTTCCAGCGCCTCCGCCCGCATCGACTTCACAGGGTAGCGGCGCAAAGCGACAACCCGGCCCAGCACCGCCCCGCGCCGGCCTTGCAAGCTCAGGGCGTGATCTCAGGGGCGTCGCAGGGCGCCGGGATGACCGCTTCCGCCGTCAGGCCGCCCTGGGCGTACTGGTCCAGCCGCTCGCGGAAGGTGCGGTAGTCACCGTCGGCCTGCTGCTCGTGGCACGTCATCGGGCTGCCATCCAGGTGCATTGGCAAGCCGCCATGGGTTTCCACCATCTGCTCCAGCATCCGCCGCGACTTCGCCAACTGGATGCGGGTGCGCTGCTGGAAGCGGGCGCGTGCTTCGGGGGTGAAGGGGCAATGGGCGAACCGCTCGGTCAGGGCACGCCGGAACACGCGCCCGGCCAGCGGGTCGCCGCAGGCGTCGAAGGTGTAGGACGACGTGGCGAACGCCTGCTCGAACGCCTCCGGATGGTCCAACGCCGGCCCGGCGGGCGACGGCGGCGCCGCGCCGCAGAGCGAGAGCGCCAGCAAGCCGGCGAAAGCCCGGGCGATGGTTGAAGGAATCACTCGTAGGCCGCCAGGAACTGGGCAAGCGCCGCGATGTCGCTGTCGTTCAGACCCGACGCCGCCTCGGTCATGGCGGCGACGCCGACGCTGGGCCGGGCGCCGGAGCGGTAATCCGTCAGCGCCTTGACCAGGTAGTCCCGGTTCTGATGGGCAATCGCCGGCGCGGCCTGGTTGCCGCCGAAGCTGTCGGTGTGGCAGGCGGCGCAGCGGTGCTGCTCGGCCAGCGCCGCGCCGGTCTGGCGAAGCGCCGGGTCAATGTCGGCCACCGGCGGCTTGCCCGCCGGCAGCGAGGCGAAATAGGCGCCGATGTTGCGCACGTCCTCATCCGACAGGTCCGCCGCCATCGGACCCATGATCTCGTTGGCCCGGCGGCCCGAGCGGAAGAACACGAGCTGCCACTGCAGGAACTTGTCCCGCTGCCCGGCGAGCGAGGGGATCGCCGGGTTCTCCGACACGCCCTGCGCGCCGTGGCAGGCCAGGCACGCCTCGGCCCGCGCCTGCCCAGCGGCCAGGTCGGCCGCGGACGCCGGGACGGCAGCCATGCCAAGCCCCGCCGCGAGCAAAGCCCCCGCCGCAGGCAAAGCCCCCGCTACAGGCAAAGCCCAAATCATTCGCATCCGATAATCCATGCTGATGGTGCAAGCGACGCCCGCCTCCAGCCGGAGACGGGCGCCGTCAAAACGCTACTTGGCGTAGCTGATCCGGTAGACCGCGCCGGCCCAGTCGTCGGCCACCAGCAGCGACCCGTCCTTGGCCTGGATGATGTCGGTCGGCCGCCCGGCGTACTCCTGGTCGCCGCTCAGCCAGCCTTGGGCGAACACCTCGTCGTGGGCGTTCTTGCCATCAGGATCGACGACGACGCGGTTGATGCGCGCGCCCTGGTACTTGTGCCGGTTCCAGGAGCCGTGCTCGGCGATGAAGATGTTGTTCTGGTACTCCGCCGGGAACTGGCTCCCGGTGTAGAACTTCATGCCGAGCGGCGCCACGTGCGCGCCCAGCTTCACCACGGGCGGCGTGAACTCGTCGCACTTGTGCCCGCGCGCGAACTTCGGGTCCGGCATGTCGCCCTGGTGGCAGTACGGATAGCCGAAGTGCTGGCCGATCTTGGTGATGTGGTTCAGCTTGTCGCTCGGCGTGTCGTCGCTCATCCAGTCGCGCGCATTCTCGGTGAACCAGTAGTCGCCGGTGCGCGGGTCGATGTCGCCGCCGACGCTGTTGCGCACGCCGAGCGCCATGATCTCCGCCAGCCCCGTCTTCGGGTCCACGCGGCGCACCTGCGACACGCTGGTGGGCGGGATGCCGATGTTGAACGGCGGGCCGAACGGCAGGTACATGCTGCCGGCCTTGTCGGTCACGATATACTTCCAGCCGTGCGCCACGTAGGGCGGCATGTCGTCGTACACCACGACCGGCGCCGGCATGTGGTCGAGGCTCGCCTCCACGTTGTCGTAGCGCATCAGCTTGTCGATGGCGACGACGTACAGCGCGCCGTCCCGGAATGCGATGCCGGTCGGCATGTTGAGGCCCTTGAGGATCGTCTTGACCTCGTGCTTGCCGTCGTGGTCGGTCACGGCATAGACGTTGGTGGCGTTGTAGGAGCCGACGAACAGCGTGCCGTCGTCGCCCCAGGCCATCTGCCGCGCTTCGGGCAGGCCGGACGCATACACCTCGATCTTGAAGCCCGGCGGCAGCTTCACGTTCTTGAGATTGTCCTGCAATTCCGCAAGCGGCGTGGGCGTCGCCGGGCCGACCGGCGGGGCGAGGCCCTTCATGTCGGCCGTCTCGTCGCCCAGGAACCAGTCCGGCGGCGGGTGCTGCCAGAAGCTCTGCTTGCTGCTGTCATAGCTTTTCGTGTCGGCCGCCTGCGCCGGGCCGCACAGCACGGTTGCGGCAAGCGCCATAGGGGCCAGGAGGCTGGTGCATCGCAGGGCTGATCTCATTGTCACTGTCGTTTCCCTCTGCCTGTCGCGGCGGCTTTATAGCCCCGTCCGCCGTCAGTAAGCACGGCAGTCAGGGGGCGCCGCAAGACGCGGAGCGCGCGATGGCCGATCCCGGAAGGACGTATCACGGATTCGTGTTCACGGAGGAGTTGTGTCGAAGCTCACGCATTCCGGCGGATTCTGCAAAGGCCTCGCCGTTTTCATGCAAAGGGCCAAATGCTTAGAAAGGGTAATTCCTTTCCCTCAGGAGCCTTGCCGCCTTGACCCTTCCGATCCAGCAGCCCGCCGCCGAACCCCCGGTCCCGCTCGCCGGGCGCCGCGCGCACGCCCGGGCGGCGTGGGATCAGGAACTGCGGGCGCCGCTCGGGCTGGAGGGCGCCGGCGGCGGCATCCCGGAAGCCTGGTTCTTCGGCCCGCATGCGGAGAACCTGGAGCTGCTGCGCGAACTGATCGGCGCCGCCATGGACAGCCACGCCGAGTTCCGCCGGTCCTTCCATCCGGAGGACCCGACGCACATCACCCCGGCGCTGCGCCGCTCGCCCGAGTTCCAGCAGGGGATGGACCGGATGCGCGCCGAGACGGCGAAGCTGCTGAAGATGCTGCAGATGTCCGCGCCGTTCGCCAGCATGCGCTACCAGGGCCATATGCTGTGGGACCAGGCGATGCCGGCGACGGTCGGGCTGTTCGCCGGGCTGCTCTACAACCAGAACAACGTCGCAGCCGAGGCGTCCCCCGTCACCACGCGGCTGGAGATCGAGGCGGGCAACGACCTGTGCCGGATGCTGGGCTACACCGTGCCGCCGGACGGGCAGTTGCCGGCGCCGGGGCAGGTCGTGCCGTGGGGGCACATCACCAGCGGCGGCACGGTGGCGAACATCGAGGCGCTGTGGGCGGCGCGGAATTTGAAGTTCGCCGCCGTGGGGCTGCGCGCCGCGATCCGGGCGGTGCCGGCGCTCGCCGCGGCGCGGACGCTTGAGGTGCCGCTCTGGGGCGGGGACCGCGGGCGGCTGCTGGATCTGGACACCTGGACGCTGCTCAACCTCGACATCGACGTGGTGGCCGGCTTGCCCACGGCATTGGCGGCGCTCGGCATCACGCCGGAGGCGCTGACCGAGGCGCTGGTCCCCTACGCGGTGCAGAACACCGGGCTGATGGGCTTTTACCGCAACTTCATGCCCGACGTGCCGGAAGCGCCGGTGTTCCTGGCGCCGGCCACCGGGCACTATTCCTGGCCCAAGGCGGCGACCCTCCTGGGCATGGGGCAGAACTCGCTCCTGGTGCAGCGCGTGGACAATGACGCCCGGCTCGACCTGGAACACGTCGAGACGACGCTGGACATCCTGCTGCGCCGCCGCATCCCCCTGCTCGCGGTGGTCGCCGTGATGGGCAGCACGGAGGAAAGCGCCGTCGATCCGCTGGAGGGCTTGCTGGCGCTGCGGGAACGCTACCGCGCCCGGGGCATCAACTTCGCGGTGCACGCCGATGCGGCCTGGGGCGGCTATTTCCGCACCATGCTGCGCGACGAGCACGAGCGCGACTGCCGCAAGCAAATCCCCACGGTAACGATGAGCGCCTATTGCCAGGAGCAGTACGCGGCGCTCGGCCAGGCGGACAGCATCACGGTCGATCCGCACAAGGCCGGCTACATCCCCTACCCCGCCGGCGCGCTGTGCTACCGGAATGCCGCGATCCGCGACGCGGTCTCGCTCCGCGCGCCGGTGGTGTTCCATAGCCAGGCGGAGCCGACCATCGGCGTGTACGGCGTGGAAGGCAGCAAGCCCGGCGCCTCCGCCGCCGCGGTGTGGCTGGCCCACCGGGTGATCCGGCCGGACCGCAGCGGCTACGGCAGGATCCTGGGCCAGTGCATGTGGACCTCGAAGCGCATGTTCGCCCGGCTGCGCACGCTGGACGACCCGCGCTTCAGCGTGACCCTGTTCAACCGCACCCCGGCGGAGCGTGCCCATGGCCGGGCGGAGGACCTGGCGGCGGAACGGGCCGCCATCCGGCGGTTCGTCGACTTGGACAACGCCGCGCTGAGCCGCCTGCTGGAGGAGGACGGGGCGGCGCGGTCGCTGTTCAGCCAGCTCGGCTCCGACCAGGTGATCCTCGCCTTCGCGCTGAACTTCCGCACCGCCGAAGGGCTGAACACCGACTTGGCCCAGGCCAACCTGTTCAACGAGCGGGTGTTCTCGCTTTGCAGCATGATCGAGCCGCGGGCGGACCTCCACGGCATCGACCTGATCCTCACCAGCTCCCGCTTCGACCCGGCGGTTTACGGCCACCGCTTCGTCAACGCGTTCTCCGCCCGCATGGGCGTGCAGCCAAGGCCGGACCTCGGGATCGACTTCCTGATCTCCACCACCATGGACCCCTGGACCACCGAAACGGACGGAGGAGACTTTCTCGCCGTCCTCGAACAGGCGCTGCGGCGCGCGGCGCACCAGGCGCTCGACGAGCTTGAGCTTTGAGCGGGAACCGTCGAGGCGACTCTGGGCCTACCGCGCGGAGGTGATCCTGGTGGGGGTCAAGGAGCCGTCCAGCTCCGGCCGCCCGGCCATGTGGTTGTACGTCCCGTAAAGGATCATCCCGGTCGGGATGTCTTTCCACACGGTCGAGACGGACCGGTAGCCGTTGTCGTCGAAGCCCTCGCGGTAGTGCGAGAGCTTGACCGCGTGATAGGTCTTGCCGAGCAGGTTGATGTCCTCGATGCCCTCGTTGCGGATCAGGTCGTGCCACTGCATGCCCGGCAGCATGCGGGTGTCGAAGCTGGTGACGGTGCCGGTTCGGCCCTCGATCACCCGCTTGAGCGCCGGACGCGCCGCATCTGCGCCGGGCCAGGCGGTCAGCCAGATCGCCTGCCACGCCTCAACGGTGTCGGAGCCGATGCGGATGCGGCAAAGCTCGGGGTTGCCGGGGCTGGCGCCCAAGTAAACGAAGGCCGGGCCGCCGCGCTGCTCCACGCGCGACCCAACGGGGGGACAGGCGCGGGCATAGGGCGGCGAGCCGTCCGTGGCGCGGACATTGCCATCCAATACGAACGGCGGGTAGTTGCGCGCCGCCGCGTCCAGCCCCGGGGACTGCGCGGCGGCAGCCGTGGCAAAGGATAAGGCCAGGCAGGCCGCAGCAAATCGTATCAAGGACGCCTCCGCAAAGCGTCCCGCATAAAGCCAGACCGCGCGCCGGACAACCTTGCCCTAGATAGGTTAGGGGACTATGCCATCACGATGCACACGATCCGCGAGAAGCAGAAGCTCCTGGCCCGGGTCAGGCGCATGAAGGGCCAGGTTGAAGCGATTGAGCGCGCCTTGGAGGGCGAGGCCGGCTGCGGACCGGTGCTGCACCTCATCGCCGGCGTGCGGGGCGCGATGGCCGGGCTGATGGCGGAGGTGGTCGAGGAGCATGTGCGCGGCCATCTCGTGGACGCCGCCATGCACCCGGGCGCGCTGCAGCAGGATGCGGTCGAGCAGTTGCTCGACGTCGTGCGCAGCTATTTGAAGTAGGAGCCGCAGTGATGCCGGATGATCTGAAGCCGAGCGGGGCCGGGCACTCGCACATGTTCCTGGGCGACGAGCACGCGGCGTCCGAACGGCGCACCTGGGCGGTGATCTGGCTGTGCGGGGCCATGATGGCGCTGGAGGTCATCGGCGGCCTCCTGTTCGGCTCCATCGCCCTGGTCGCCGACGGCCTGCACATGTCCACCCATGCGGGCGCCCTGCTGCTGGCGGCGCTGGCCTACCGCTACGCGCGGCGGCATGCGGAGGACGCGCGCTTCACCTTCGGCACCGGCAAGCTGGGCGACCTCGCGGGCTTCACCTCGGCCATCATCCTGGCGATGATCGCCGTGCTGATCGGCTACGAATCGCTGACCCGGCTGTTCGCGCCCGTGCCGATCCATTTCGCCGAGGCGATCCCCATCGCCTGCCTCGGCCTCGCCGTGAATATCGGCTCGGCCTGGCTGCTCGGCGCCGGGCACGACCATGGGCAGGCGCATGGGCATCACGGGCATGGGGACCACGAACACGAGCACCACGAATACGGGCACCACGAACACGGGCACCACGGGCACGGGCACGACGCGCTGCACCGCGACAACAACATGCGTGCGGCGGTTATGCATGTATTGGCCGACGCGGCCGTGTCGGTCCTGGTCATCGCCGGGCTGCTGCTGGCACGGGCGTTCGGCTGGCTTTGGATGGACCCGCTGGCGGGCCTCGTCGGCGCGGGCGTCATCGCGTCCTGGGCGTACGGGCTGGTGCGCGACACCGGCGCCATCCTGCTCGACATGAACCCCGACCGTCACACGGCGGAGGACGTGCGGGCGGCCATCGAGGCGGATGGCGACCGCTTGACCGACCTGCATGTCTGGCGGCTGGGACCGGGCCACCTGGGCGCCATCGTCTCGGTCGCGACGGCGCGCGGACGGAGCGCGAGGTTCTACCGCGAACGGCTCGCCGGATTCCCGCTGTCCCATCTCACCATCGAGGTCGAGTAACAGGGCTAGGCCAATACCGTTCATTTAGATGGTTAGCCACCCTATATCACTGGTCGGGTTTTCTGGGATTGGGATCGACAGCGATGGCGGGTGTTCCTGCCGGCCTC
>JAABUX010002569.1_pt1 | contig 25455 bp, 26 predicted proteins | sample 5561851 | NCBI WGS metagenome assembly JAABUX01 (sample SAMN10711883, study PRJNA513361) | rock metagenome | isolation source: Antarctica rocks | place: Antarctica: Victoria Land, Richard Nunatak red sandstone | collected 2016-01-03 | reverse complement strand
TTGTTCACCGCGCCGACCGCCCTTCGCGCCATCAAGCAGCAGGACCCGACGGGCGCCCTGCTGGCCGACCACGATTTGAGCCGGCTGGACGCGCTGTATCTCGCGGGCGAGCGGTGCGATCCGCCGACCGCTGATTGGATCGGCGCCCTGCTGCAGCGGCCGGTGGTGGACCATTGGTGGCAAACCGAAACGGGCTGGCCGATCACCGCAAATTTTCGCGGCTACGGCCTGTTCTCCAGCAAGTCCGGCTCCGGCGGGCGGGCCTGCCCCGGCTACGACGTGCAGGCGCTGGACGAGGCGGGGCTGCCGGTCGCACACGGCCAGGTCGGCAACCTGGTGCTGCGGCTGCCGCTGCCGCCGGGTTGCGCGCCCACGCTGTGGGGGTCCGATGACGCTTACCGCTCGGCCTACTTGGTCGACGCGCCGGGTTGGTACACCACCGGGGATGCCGGCTCGCTGGACGCCGACGGCGACGTGTGGGTGATGGGCCGCACCGACGACATCATCAACGTCGCCGGCCACCGCCTCTCGACGGGGGCGCTGGAGGAGGTGCTGGCCGCCCACCCCGATGTGGCCGAGTGCGCCGTCGTAGGGGCGCTCGACCCATTGAAGGGTTCGGTGCCGGTTGGGTTGGTGGTGCTGAAGGCCGGCGCCAACCGCGCCGAGGCGGACATCGCGCGTGAACTGGTGGCGTTGGTCCGCGAGCGGATCGGCCCGGTCGCCGCTTTCAAGGACGCCCGCGTGGTCGCGCGGCTGCCGAAGACGCGATCCGGTAAAATCCTGCGTGCCTCGCTGCGGCGGCTTGCGGACGGGCAGGCTCCAGCGCCACCCCCGACCATCGACGACCCAGCCATCCTGGACGAGATCGCGGCGGTGCTGGCGCGGTGAGATGTTATGCGGCGACTTTGCAAACCGCCGCGTCGAACGCTTTAAACCGTCGCCCCGCCATTCGCCAAGATATGCTGTCCCGTCACCCAGCGCGCGTCGTCGCTGACCAGGAACGACACGACGGACGCGATGTCGCCGGGGGCTCCCAGGCGGCCGAACGGAGAAGCGGCTATGGCGCCGGCGTGCATCTCGTCCGGCGCATAGTCGAACATGCCGGGCGACGTCGGGCCGGGCACGACGGAGTTCACCGTGATGCCGCGCGGGCCGAGTTCGCGGGCCAGCACCTCGGTGTAGATCTTCGGCACTGCCTTGCTCGCGGCGTAAACCGCCGTGCCGGGCGTCGGGAACAGCGTCGAGGACGACGACACGTTCACGATCCGTCCGCCGGCCGTCATGCTGCGGGCTGCTTCCTGGCAGGCGAACAGCGGCGCGCGGGCGTTGATGGCGAACACGCGGTCGAACGTCGCCGCGTCCACCTCGTCCAGCAGCGCCAGGGCGCCGATGCCGGCATTGTTGACCAGGATATCCAAGCGGCCGAACCGCGCGTCGACCGTGGCGAACAGGCGTCCGATCTCGGCCATATCCGCCAGGTCGGCCCTCACTGCGATCGCCGTGCCGCCGGCCTGCGCAATCGCATCGACGACCTAGCCGGCGCCTGCCGCATCGGCGGCGTAATTGACCACGACAGCCGCGCCATCCCGCGCCAGCCGTTCCGCGATCGCGCGGCCGATGCCGCGGCTCGCCCCGGTGACCAGCGCAACCTGGCCGGTCAGCAAGCCTACGCCTCCTCGTCCAGGAAGAACTGGTCGGCGTCCTCGTCGTAGCTGTACAGCTCGGCGTAGCGGCCCCACGCGATGGTGGCGTGCATCGTGTTCTCGGCGTAGTCCGGGCTCATCACATCCTCCAGCTCGTCGCGGAAGCGCACGCCGGAGGCGCGGTGGTTCCAGCGCTCGTCCAGCACCTGCCGGATTTGCGCCACCAGGGGCACGTGCGCGCGCAAGGCAGCGGCGAACAGGGCTTTGCGCGGGTCGGTGCCGGCGCCGACGAACCGGCGGCCCATGTCCGTCACGCGCAGGTCGCCCTCCTCCAATTCACCGAATCGCAGCAATTGCAGGGCTTCGCCCATCGGCAGCAGTTCGTCGAGTTCGAGCTGCAGCGCGCCGGCCAGCGCAGGTAGGTCGGCGCGGCCGTTATACGGTTCGGCCACCAGCGTTTCGAGCAAACCAGCCAGCAGGTTGGTGGAAACCGGATGCAGCGCCATGTTGATCGTGCCGGCGTGCAGCATCGCCTTCTGCCCGGGTGCCGGCGTGCGCCGGGTCATCAGCGCGTAGATGTCGTCGACCAGTTGCCGGAACGCCGGGTCGAGCCGGTTCCGGGGATGCGGGAACGGCACCTTCAACTCGCTCGCGACCCGGCCGGGATTTGACGCGAACACGAGCACGCGGTCGCACATCAGCACCGCTTCCTCGATGTTGTGGGTCACCATCAGGATGGACTTGATCGGCAGCTTGCCCTCCGACCAAAGGTCGATCAGGTCGGTGCGCAGCGTCTCGGCAGTCAGCACGTCCAGCGCGCTGAACGGCTCGTCCATCAGCAGCAGGTCGGGGTGAACCACCAGCGCGCGCGCCAGGCCGACGCGCTGGCGCATGCCGCCCGACAGCTCCTTCGGGTAGGCGCTCTCGTAGCCGCCGAGGCCGATCAAATCGATGGCCTCCTCGCCGCGCCGTTCCCGCTCGCCGCGCGCGATGCCTTGCGCCTCCAAACCCAATTCCACGTTCTCCTGAACGGTCAGCCATGGAAACAGGGCGAAGCTTTGGAACACCATGGCCACGCCCTCGGCCGGCCCGGCCAGCTTCTTGCCGCGCCATGTCACGTCGCCGGCGGTGGGCGCCAGCAGGCCCGAGACGATGCGCAGCAGGGTCGACTTGCCGGAGCCGGAGCGGCCGAGCAGGCCGACGATCTCGCCCGTCCGCAGCGTGAGATCCACGTCGTCGAGCACGATGACATCGGCGGAGCTTTCCTTGTGGTAGGCTTGGCGGATGTTGCGAACCTCCATCAGGCTGCCGCCAAGCAGTTGAGCGTCGACGACCGGGGTGTCCATGGCAGGCGCTCCTTAGCCAAAGGTGAGGCGGCGAGCGGCGTAGCTGTACATCGGCCGCCATAGCACGCGGTTGAAGGCGAGCACGAAGGCGCTCATCATCACCACTCCTAGCACGATCTTGGCGGTGTTCCCGTCCGACGTCGCCTGGGCGATATAGGCGCCGAGACCGTCGGCCTGCAGCTTCTGGTCACCCCAGCTCGCGACCTCCGCCACGATGGCCGCGTTCCACGACCCGCCCGACGCGGTGATCGCGCCCGTCACGTAGTAGGAGAAGATGCCCGGCAGGATGACGCGCCGCCACCATAGCCAACCGCCGACGCGGAAATTGCGGGCGGCCTCCTGCAGGTCGCCGGGATAGGCGGCGGCTCCGGCGATGACGTTGAACAAGATATACCACTGCGTGCCCAGCACCATCAGCGGCGTCAGCCAGATGTTGCGGTTCAAATCGAAATGCACGATGGCGATGACGAAGATTGGAAAGAACAGGTTGGCTGGAAACGCCGCCAGGAACTGCACGACCGGTTGCACTCGCCGTGCCCAAGTCGGCCGCAGCCCGAGCCAGACGCCGATCGGCACCCAGATCAGCGTCGCCGCGATCATCAGCACGATCACGCGGATCATCGTGTACAGGCCGAGCAGGGCTGCTTCACCCAGATCCGACCAGGCGAGCGTGGCCGAAACGAACGACACGATCTTCCACACGGCTGCCGCCACGGCCACGGCCAGCACCGCCAACCACGCCGCGTCGCCCAGGCGGGACGGCGTGCGGTCGGCCCGCGTCGGCCGGCTGGTGCGGGGCGCCAGGCGAAGCCCGGTCAGGGCGTTGAACACGCTGCCGAGCCGCTCGACGCCCCAGGCCAGGAAACGGGTGCGCCGCAACAGCTTCAGCACCCAGGGGTCCTCGGCTTCCGCTCCCGCCGTCATCTCGAAGCGGAATTTGGCCGACCAGGCGACCAAGGGGCGGAATAGCAGCTGATCGTACAGCAGGATCACCACCAGCATCGCCCCGATCGCGTAAACCACCGCCAGGATGTCCCGCTGTTCCAGCGCCAAGGCGACGTAGCTGCCGATGCCCGGGAGCTTCCAAGTGGTGTCGCCGACCGAGACCGCCTCCGACGCGACGACAAAGAACCAGCCGCCGGACATGCTCATCATGGTGTTCCACACCAGGCCGGGCATGGCGAACGGCACCTCCATGCGCCAGAATTTCTGCCAGCCCGACAAGCGGAACGAGCGGGCCGCCTCCGCCAGGTCGGCGGGGACGGTCATCAGCGACTGGTACAGGCTGAAGGCCATGTTCCAGGCCTGGCTGGTGAATATGGCGAAGATCGCCGCCAGTTCGGCGCCCAGCACGCGGCCGGGAAACAGGCTCATGAAGAACACGACGGTGAACGACAAGAAGCCGATGATCGGCACCGATTGCAGGATGTCGAGCACGGGAACGAGGATCTTGCCCGCCCGCCGGCTTTTCGCGGCCCAGGTCGCGTAGGTGAAGGTGAACACCAGCGAGCAGGCCAGGGCCGCGAACATCCGCAACGTCGTGCGCAGCGCATAGCCGGGCAGGTAGGCGGGGTCGAGGGTGATCGCGATGGCGTCGGGCGAGTCGAGCGGCGCCAACGTGCCGCGCGCGGAGCCGGCGAGGGCGAACAGCGCCCCGGCGATGCATAGGATGGCCGCGATGTCGAACAGGTTCGGCAACCGCCGGGAGGAGGCGAACGCGGGGAAGGTGGTGCCGGACATGGATAGGGCTCCTGGCGATAGTTCAGGCCGCGTGCTGCGACCATGTGCCCGCTTCCGCCGTCCCTGTCACCACGCGGCGTTGCGGCAATTCGGTGACGCTACCCGGTGGAACCGAAACCATCTCCGCCGCGTGCGCTGGCCGTGGTGAACGCGCCGACCACCGTCAGGACCGGGCGCACGATCGGCACGAACGCCATCTGGGCAAACCGCTCGCCTGGCTGCACCACGATGGGCTGGCCGCCTCCATTGCGGTTCCAGGCGCTGACCAGGATCGGCCCCGTGTAGTCCGCGTCGATCAGCCCGACCAGGTTGCCCAGCACCAGGCCGCGGCGGTGCCCGGCGCCGGAGCGGGGCAGGATCAAGGCCGCCATCGCCGGGTCGTTCATGTGCAGCGCGAAGCCGACCGGGATCAACACCGGCGCCGTGCCGGAATGCAGCTCCAGCGGCTCATCGAGGCAGGCATGGAGGTCGATCGCGGCGGCCATGGCGCTCTGGTACGTGGGCAAGCCCCATTCGTGCAGGCGGGTATCCAGCACCATGATTTCGACCGGCCGGGTCATGCGAGCGCCGCGGCGATCCGGGCGGCAAGGCGGCGGGCGACTTCGTGCTTGGGCAGCATCGGCCAGTCCTCCCCGCCGGCGGCGGTGACGAGGCGGACCTGGTTGGCGTCGCCGCCCATGATGCCCGTGGTGGGGCGAACGTCGTTGGCGACGATCCAGTCGCAGCCCTTGCGAAGGCGCTTTGCAGCGGCGTTGGCGGCTACGTCGTCGGTCTCGGCGGCAAACCCTACCACCAGCCGGGGCCGCGCCGGGCCGGCCATCGACAGCGTTGCCAGGATGTCGGGGTTGGGCACCAGCGCCAGCGTGGGCGCGGCCACGCCCGGCTGCTTCTTCAACTTGTGCCCGGCCGCTTCCGTCATGCGCCAATCCGCCACCGCCGCCGTGCAGACCGCGACATCGGCGGGCAGGGCGGCCTGGCAGGCGGCCAGCATCTCCGCTGCCGTCTCCACCCGGTGCAGGGTCACGCCAGGCGGCGTCGGACGTTCGACCGGCCCACTCACCAGGGACACGCGAGCGCCGAGAGCGGCCAACGCGGCGGCGATGGCGTAGCCTTGGCGCCCGGAGCTGCGGTTGGCGATGTAGCGCACCGGGTCGATCGGCTCGTGCGTCGGCCCAGCCGTCACCAGCGCGTGGCGGCCGGAAAGCGGCTTGGGCCCGAGCATCGCCTCGATCGCCGCCAGGATCGCGGGGGGTTCGGCCAAGCGCCCCGGGCCGAACTCGTGGCATGCCATGACTCCCTCGTCCGGGCCGACGAACGTCACGCCGCGCGCCCGCAAGGCCGCGACATTGGCGACCGTCGCCGGGTGCAGCCACATCCGCACGTTCATGGCGGGGGCCGCCAGCACCGGCTTGTCGGTCGCCAGCAGCACGGTGGCGGCAAGGTCGTCCGCCATCCCGGCCGCCATGCGGGCGAGCATGTCGGCTGTCGCCGGCGCCACGACCAGCAAGTCCGCCCCCCGGGACAGCTCGATGTGGCCCATCTCGCTCTCGTCCGTCAGCGACCATAGGTCGGCGTACACCTTCGTCCCGGTCAAGGCCTGCAAGCTGAGCGGCGTCACGAACTGCGCGCCGCCGCCGGTCAGCACGGCGGTCACGTCATGGTCCGATTTCCGCAGCAGGCGTACTAATTCCAGCGATTTGTAGGCCGCAATGCCGCCGCAGACGATCAGCAGCACCTTCACAGGCGGCGGCCCGAGTGGATCGCGGCGATCCCCCCCGTCAGGTTGCGGTGGCGCACCTGGCTGAGCCCGGCCAGCCGCATCATCGTCTCCAGGGTCGCCTGATCGGGAAACATCCGGATGCTTTCGGCGAGGTAGCGGTAGCTGTCGGCGTCGCCGGCCACCGCGCGGCCGAGGCGCGGCAGAACCTGGAACGACCACGCGTCATACACTGGAACAAGGGCGGCCACCTGCACGCGGGAAAACTCCAGGCACAGGAAGCGCCCGCCCGGCCGCAGCACCCGGCGCGCCTCCGTGAGCACAGCCTGCTTGTCGGTGCAGTTCCGCAATCCGAACGCGATGGACACGACATCGACCGAACCGTCGGGCAGCGGCAGCGCCTCCGCGTCGGCGACCAGGAACGCGACGCCCTCGGCTTGGCCGCGCGTGGCGGCACGGTCGCGGCCCACGGACAGCATGGACACGTTGATGTCGGACAGGATCGCCGGCCCGCCGCCTGCCCGGCGCCAGCCGAAGGTGATGTCCCCGGTGCCGCCGGCGAGATCCAGCAAGGCGTAGCCGGGCCGGGGCTGCAGGGCCGCCACGAAATCGCGCTTCCAAGCGCGATGGACGCCAAGCGACATCAGGTCGTTCATCAGGTCGTAGCGTGGCGCCACGCTGTCGAACACCGCCCGCACCATCGGCTTCTTGGCGTCGGCGGGCACGGTTTGGTAGCCGAAATCGGTGCTGTTCTTGTCGCTCATGGAAGGCATGTATAGCGTGCCCGGCCGATGCCGGAACTCCCCGAAGTCGAAACCGTGATGCGCGGCCTGGCCACCAGGCTGCAGGGGCGCACCATCGTGCGGGTGGACGTGCGGCGGCCGGACTTGCGCTGGGCGTTGCCGCCGGGGTTGGCCGCGCGGCTGGTGGGCGCGCGCGTGGAAGGGTTCCGCCGCCGCGCCAAGTACATCCTGATGCGCCTGTCGGGCGGCGACAGCGTGCTGATCCACCTCGGCATGTCCGGCCGCATGGTGCTCGGCCCCACGCTGCCGAATGCGATCGTGCTGCACGAGCACGTGGTGATCGAAACGGACGAAGCATGGCAGGTCGGCTTCGTCGATCCGCGCCGGTTCGGCTCGATCGACCTGGTGCCGACGGCGGTCGAGGACACCCATCGGTTGCTGGTCGGGCTCGGGCCGGAGCCGCTCGACCCGGCGTTCACGCCTGCCGTGCTTTCCGCTGCCCTGGCCGGAAAAACGACGTCCATCAAGGCCGCCCTGCTCGACCAGCGGCTCGTGGCGGGCTTGGGCAACATCTACGTGTGCGAGGCGCTGTTCCGCGCCCGGCTGTCGCCGCGGCGGCTGGCCGGCACGGTGGCGGGCGCACGTGCCGGGCGGCTGGCGTGTGCCATCAAGGCAACACTCACCGACGCAATTGCAGCGGGCGGTTCGTCGCTGCGCGACTACGTCCAGCCAAACGGCGAGCTTGGCTTCTTTCAGCACGCCTGGAAGGTGTACGGGCGTGAGGGCGTCGCTTGCGAGCGCTGCCCCGGGCTGCCAACCTGCGCTGGCGTGGCGCGGATGGTCCAGTCTGCCCGCAGCACCTTCTACTGTCCGCGCACGCAGCGGTAGGCAGGTCAGAAGCAGTGGAGGGGTAAGATGCCTGAGATGATCGAGGTGGAAACCCATGGTGCGGTCGGGCTGATCCGGCTGAACCGGCCACAGGCGCTCAATGCCCTTTGCGACGGCTTGATGGCGGAGTTGGGCGTTCAACTGCTTGACTTCGATGCCGATTCCGACATCGGCGCGATCGTGATCACTGGGTCGGACAAGGCGTTCGCCGCCGGCGCTGACATCAAGGAGATGCAGTCGCGCACCTATCCGGCCGTGCTGCACGACGACTTCATCGCCAAATGGGAAATCGTGCTGCGGGTGCGCAAGCCGGTCATCGCCGCCGTCGCGGGTTTCGCGCTCGGCGGCGGGTGCGAGCTTGCGATGATGTGCGACATGATCGTCTGCGCCGACACGGCGAAGTTTGGCCAGCCGGAGATCAATTTGGGCGTCATGCCCGGCGCCGGGGGCACGCAACGGTTCACCCGCGCGGTCGGCAAGTCGCGCGCGATGGACATGTGCCTGACCGGCCGCATGATGGACGCCGCGGAGGCGGAGCGTGCCAACCTCGTCACCCGTGTGTTCCCCGCAGCCACGCTGATCGAGGACACGCTGAAGCTGGCGGCCAAGATCGCCGGCCAGTCGCGGGTGGCCAGCTTGCTGACCAAGCGCGCCGTCAACAGCGCGTTCGAGACGACGCTGACCGAGGGGGTGAGGGTGGAGCGCGCGCTGTTCCTGTCGCTGTTCGGGACGGCAGACCAAATCGAGGGAATGGCGGCGTTCCTGGAGAAGCGAAAGCCGGTATTCGAGCGTGAGCAGGCGGGCGTGAGCAGGGGTGATCGGTTTCTTGACTCGGCTTCCGCAGATGCCTAGAACGCGTCCCTTCCGGCTCGCCCAAGCCGCCTTCCTGGCTTGCGCGTCACCGGTGTTAATTTCGGCTGCAACGAAGAGATTTCATGGCGAACACCGCATCGGCGCGCAAGCGCATCCGTCAGACCGCGCGCCGCACCGTGCGCAACCAGGCTCGCAAATCGCGGATGCGAACTTTCGTGAAAAAAGTCGAGGTTGCGCTCGCGAGCGGCGACAAGGCGCAGGCTGCGGCAGCTTTGCAGGCGGCACAGCCGGAACTGCAGCGTGCGGCGGGCAAGGGCGTGATTCATGCGAACACCATCGCACGCAAGATTTCGCGCTTGTCCAAGCGCGTCAAGGCACTCGCTTCCGCCTAAGTCGGATCTAGGCCGGACTCTGTTCCGGCATACTACAGTAGTCTTCAACAAAAACTTGCCTAGTCAGGACCTAAAGAATTGGTCTTGACTAGGCTTTTTTTATTGGAATTACTTTGCTACTCGCAATTTGCGTTGCTATTTTCAGGCAGATGACTCTAACATTACAACGTGAATAAATGTCGCTTCTCGATAAAAAGCGGCTGTGCGGCTGATGTATTACGGGGCAGGGTGCAGTGACAGCAAGGGGCGGGATGCAAGAACAAACATCACCTCTGAACGACCAGCACGAACGCTTCGATGCGCCAGCGCCGCAATTGGCGGCGCAATGGGCTCGGATACGAGGCCGGTTGCAGAGTGAGGTGGGCGAGGTCGAGTACCGAACTTGGCTCAAGCAGATGACCTTTGCCGGTGTGGACGGCGACGAAGTCACCGTTCACTTGCCGACCCGCTTCCTGCGCGATTGGGTGCGGGGCCATTACGGCGATAAGCTCAACGCGCTGTGGCAAGCAGAAAACGGCTCCATCCGCCATGTCGAAATCCGTGTCGGCACGGCTGCCGAGACAGCAGCGCCGTTCGCCCAAAGCCTTGCTCAGGACCAGCCGTCCCGGCTGCATCGCGTCGAGGACCGGGGCGATACGCGGCCCGACACGCGCGTCGACATCGCAGTGCCGCTGGACAACCGGTTCAGCTTCGATAATTTCGTCGTCGGCAAGCCAAACGAATTTGCCTATGCCTGTGCCCGCCGGGTGGCGGAGCATCCGTCCAGCCAGGGCTTCAACCCGTTGTTCCTGTATGGCGGCGTCGGCCTCGGCAAGACGCATCTGATGCATGCCATGGGCCTCGAGCTGACCCGGCGCGACACCGCGCCCATCAGCGTCGCCTACATGTCGGCCGAGAAGTTCATGTACCGCTTCATCGCCGCCATCCGCAGCCAGTCGACGATGGAGTTCAAGGAGGGCCTGCGCAGCGTCGACGTGTTGATGATCGACGACCTGCAATTCCTGATCGGCAAGGACAACACGCAGGAGGAGTTCTTCCACACCTTCAACGCGCTGGTCGACGCCGGCAAGCAGATCGTGGTGTCCGCCGACAAGTCGCCCTCCGACCTCAGTGGGATCGAGGACCGGCTGCGCACCCGGCTCGGCTGCGGCATGGTCGCCGACCTGCACGCCACGACGTACGAGCTGCGGATTTCGATCCTGGAAGCCAAGGCGTCACGCACCGGGGTGGGCGTGCCGGCAAAGGTGCTGGAGTTCCTGGCCCACAAGATCACTTCCAACGTCCGCGAGCTTGAAGGCGCGCTCAACCGCCTCATCGCCCACGCCAACCTGTTCGGCCGCTCCGTCACGCTGGAAGCGACCCAGGAGGTGCTGCACGACATCCTCAAGGCGCACGACCGCCGGGTGACGATCGAGGAGATCCAGAAGCGGGTCGCCGAGCACTGGAACATGCGGCTGACGGACATGAGCAGCGCGCGCCGGGCCCGCGCGGTGGCGCGCCCGCGCCAGGTGGCGATGTACTTGGCCAAGCAGCTGACCAGCCGCAGCCTGCCCGAGATCGGCCGCAAGTTCGGCAACCGCGACCACACCACGGTCATGCACGCGGTGAAAACCGTCGCCGCGCTGATGGAGCGCGACACCGGTTTCGCCGAGGACGTCGAGCTGCTGCGGCGCATGCTGGAAAGCTAGGCCGCTTTGACAGGGCGGCGACGCAGGCCCTAGCCTCGGCCTCAAGTCTCCCCTAGCCTCGGCCTCAAGTCTCAAAGACGTTGGGGAAACGGGCATGTCGGCTGTCACGGGCGTTGCTGCGCCTACATCTTGGCTGCATCGGCGCGAACTCGCCGCCTATCCATCCACCGGCGCCCGGCGCGCCTACCTGCTCCTAGTCGTGGCGATCACGGTGGCGCTGTATTACGAGCTGTATGTCGGCGGTGGCGTCGCCACGCTCATGCTCGAGCACTTCCACATGTCGTTCGGCTACTTCGTCGCCATCCTGGCTATCGGCAACCTCGTGGGCGCGTTCGCCTCGCTGCTCGCCGGGCTGTGCGACCGGTTCGGGCGGGCGAACCTGGTGGTGTACGGCCTGTTGATCGTCGGCTTGATGACTCTGTTCGCCATCCCGAACGCGCCGGACAAGCTGACCTACGGCGTCGAGAACGCCATCGTGGCGCTGGTCGAGGGCGTAATCCTGGTTGCCACCCCGGCGCTGATCCGCGACTTCTCGCCCCAGGTCGGGCGCGCCACCGCGATGGGCTTCTGGACGATCGGCCCCGTGCTCGGCAGCTTGATGGTCAGCTTGCTCACCACCCTCACCCTCGACACCTTCAAGACATGGGAAAGCCAGTTCGTCATCTGCGGCGTCATCGGCCTGGTCGTGTTCGTGGTGGCGTTCCTGTTCCTGCGCGAATTGGCGCCGGCGTTGCGCGACCAAATCATGGTCAGCCTGCGCGACCGTGCGCTGGTGGAGGCGCGGGCGCGCGGGCTGGACGTCGTGGCCAACCTGCGCGCGCCATTCCGGCAGCTGCTGCGTCTGGACATCATCGGCTCCGCCCTTGGCGTGTCGGTGCTGTTGCTGTTCTACTACACCGCCGTCGCCTTCGGGACGATCTATCTCGTCATCATCTTCCATTTCACCTTGTCGCAGGCCAATGCGCTGGCGAACTGGAGTTGGGCGTCCAACGCCGTGGCCCTGATCGCGGCCGGCATGCTGTCGGACCGGCTGCGGGTGCGCAAGCCGTTCATGCTGGTGGGCGGCCTCGGCGCGGCGGTGCTGACCGCATTGTACCTGCTGCAAGCCGGGCAGCATCCGAGCTGGGGCACGCTGGTCGCGCTGAGCTGCGGGCAGTCGATCCTGGTCGCGGGCGCCTACGCCACCTGGATGGCCAGCTTCACCGAAACCATCGAGGCCTGCAACCCGGCGCTGATCGCCACCGGCCTCGCGATCTGGGGCTGGTTGTTGCGCCTGGTGGTGACCGCGGCGTTCCTGGCCATCCCCCACGTGATCGACACCGTGACGCCGCTGATCGAGTCCGGCCCGACCCTGGCGGCGCTGGCCCAGGCACAGGCGACGCACACCGCGCCGAGCGCCGGGGTGATGGCGCAATTGGGCATCATCCAGCAGGCGGCCGCCGATGCGCCGGGGCAGTGGCAAACCTGGTACTGGATCTGTGTCGCCGGCATCCTGGTGTTCGTCGCCTCGGTGTTCATCATGCGCGGCCGCTGGAGCCCTGCCGCTGCCCGGGCCGATGAAGCGGCGCACGATCGCGCAGTGGCCCGCGAGATGAGCCGGTTGGAGGGTGCGCCCGCCGAGTAGCCTGCCGACTTGCCCGTGCCGAGGGCTTTAAGCATTGTGAGCGCTCGAATTTTGGGGGCGAGAATGGACTCAGTGTCGCGCGATCTCATTCGGGCCGTGCTGGAAACACGCGACCGCCGCCATAACGAGACCCACTCGGTGATGATCGCCATGTTCCAGGGACTGGTCGCCGAACTGGTGGAACAGGGCGTCCTGGCTCCGGCTCCGCTCGCCAGCCGGCTGGACCTCGCCCGATCCCAAATCGGACCGGCGCCGCATGGCTCCACCGCGCTTGTCGTGCTGGACCATGTCACATCCTGGCTGCGCTCGATCGGCCCTGGCCTGCCCGTGCCGCATCCGGAGCCCTGGACGGCATTGGACGGCACCGAGCCGTGACGATCAGCCAAGCCGTGTCAGCAGCGAGCTGAGCATGGCCAGCATCTGTGACCCAGCGAAGGGTTTGCGCAGCAGCCGCTCGCTGGCAGTGAGGCGGCCGACACGCGACAACGTATCAGGCCGCCCAGTCATGAACACGACCGGAGAGTTCGGCTGCTTGAGGTGGAAGTCGCGCGCCACATCGATTCCGTCGGATTGTCCAGGCATCTGGATGTCGGTCAGCAGCACGTCGAAGCCGTGCGGACCGTTGAGCAGGGCACGGGCGTCGTCGCCATTGACGGCTTCCGTCACGCTGTAGCCAGCGCATTCCAGCATCTCCGCGAGGGTCAAGCGGATCAGCCCCTCGTCCTCGACGAGCAACACTCGAAATGCCATGCCACCAAGTTCCCGCTCTTACCGGTCAGGCCGTGCCGCCGGGCTGTCGAATTTCTTGATAAAGCCTGCGCAAGCGCGTGGCGGTAAGAATCCCGAGAGAACGCGATCAGGTGATCGCGGCTCCTCCCTTGCCGTGCTGGGGGCGATCGGTTATTGACCCACCCGTGCCGGCACCCCTGGAGGCCGGCTTTTTGCATTTTCGGAGCGTATCATGGCCAATTACACGACGATTGAGGCCGAGGCGCGCGAGCGGGCAGGTAAGGGGGCGGCGCGCGCAACTCGCAGGGCGGGGAAGGTTCCCGCCGTCATCTACGGAGCCAAGCAGACGCCGGCCCTGATCGCGCTCGACCCGCGGCAGGTGATGCGGGAACTGGTGCGGGGCGGCTGGCGCTCGCGCCTGTACGAAGTGTCCGTGGGTGGCGCCACCACGCGCGCGCTGATCCGCGATGTCCAGTTCCATCCGGTGAGCGACAAGCCGGAGCACGTCGATTTCCAGCGCTTGGCTGCGGGCCAGCCAATCCGCGTTTCCGTGGCGGTGGCGTTCCTGAACGAGGCGACATCGCCGGGCCTGAAGCGTGGCGGCATGCTGAACGTGGTGCGCCACAGCGTCGAAGTGTTGTGCGACCCCGACCATGTGCCGGAGCATTTCGAGGCGGATCTGAGTGCGCTGGACATCAACGACAACGTCCGCTGGTCCAACTTGAAGGGCGCCGGGTCCGCGAAGCCGACGATCGCGGACCGCGATTTCGTCGTCGCCACCGTGGTGTCTGCGGCCAAGATGGCCGACGTGCCTGCTGCGGAGGGTGCAGCGCCGGTCGCGGCGGCTCCTGCCAAAGGCAAGGCTGCTCCGGCCGCGAAAGCCGCTCCTGCCAAGGCTGCCCCGGCGAAGCCTGCCGCAAAGAAGTAACTCCGGCCGGCCATCCTGATGCAGCTCTGGGTCGGTCTCGGCAATCCCGAGCCCGCCATGGCTCGGCAGCGGCACAATGTCGGCTTCATGGCCATCGACGCCATTGCGCGCCACCATGGCTTCGGTCCCTGGCGGCAACGGTTCAAGGGTTTGGTGGCGGAGGGTGCATGCGGGGGCATGAAGGTTCTGGCGCTGAAGCCGCTGACCTACATGAACGACAGCGGCCGATCGGTGCAGGCCGCCACGGCGTTCTTCAAGTTGACGCCGGATGCCGTGACGGCGTTCCATGACGAATTGGACCTCGTGCCCGGGAAGGTTCGAGTGAAGCGAGGCGGGGGGGCCGCCGGGCACAACGGACTTCGCAGCATGGACCGGCTGCTCGGCACGCCGGATTACTGGCGCGTTCGGCTCGGCATCGGCCATCCTGGCAGCAAGGAGCGTGTGCTGGGCCATGTGCTCGGCGATTTTGCCCGTGCCGACCATGAGTGGCTGACGGTTCTGCTGGACGCGGTGGCCGACGCCGCGCCGCTGCTGGCCGCCGGACAGCCGGAGGATTTCATGACGTGGACCGCGCTGCTGACCGCGACGGCTGCCAAGGAGAGTCGCTGATGGGGTTCAATTGCGGCATTGTCGGCCTGCCGAACGTGGGCAAATCGACCTTGTTCAACGCGTTGACGGCGACCGCGGCGGCACAGGCAGCCAATTATCCGTTTTGCACCATCGAACCGAACGTCGGACGGGTCGCGGTGCCCGACCCGCGGCTGGAACAGCTGTCCGCCATCGGCAAGTCGGCCAAGATCGTGCCGACGAGCTTGGAGTTCGTGGACATCGCCGGGCTGGTGCGTGGCGCCAGCAAGGGGGAGGGACTCGGCAACCAGTTCCTGGCCAACATCCGCGAGGTGGACGCCATCGTGCACGTGCTGCGCTGCTTCGACGACGACGACGTGACCCATGTCGAGGGCAGCGTGGACCCGCTGCGCGACGCCGAAACGGTCGAGACCGAGCTGATGCTGGCCGATCTCGACAGCTTGGAAAAGCGCCTGCTCGCCGCGCAGAAGAAGGCGCGTGGCGGCGAGCGCGACAGCGTCGCCGCAGTGGCGCTCATGGAACCATTGGTGGAAGCGTTGCAAGCCGGGCGTCCAGCGCGCACCGCGATCCCGCCCGGCGAGGCCGAGGCGGTCCGCCGGCTGCAGCTGATGACGTCCAAGCCGGTGCTGTACGTATGCAACGTCGAGGAAGCCGCCGCCGCGACCGGCAACGCCCGCAGCGAAGCCGTTGCCGCCATAGCCGCGCGGGAGGGCGCCCGCTCGGTGGTCGTGTCGGCCGCCATCGAGGCCGAGGTGAGCCAGCTGCCGCCAGAGGACCGGGGGGAATTCCTGGATGGGCTCGGCTTGCAGGATAGCGGCCTCGACCGGGTGATACGTGCCGGCTACGGCCTGCTCGGGCTTGTCACCTACTTCACGGTCGGCCCGAAGGAAACGCGGGCGTGGACGATCGTGCGCGGCACCAGGGCCCCGCAGGCGGCCGCGGTGATCCACAACGATTTCGAGCGCGGCTTCATCGCTTGCGAAGCGATCGGCTACGACGATTTCGTCGCGCTGAAGGGGGAAGCGGGCACCAAGGAAGCCGGCAAGATGCGGGTCGAGGGCCGCGACTACGTCGTGAAGGACGGCGATGTGTTGCTGTTCCGCTTCAATGTGTGAAGGCACATTCGTCTCACCGAATGCAACTGGGGATGCGGCCTGGGGTTAGCTGTCCATTCGTTAACAGGAGGCTCGCATGTCCATCATCGGTTGGATCGTCTTTGGCCTGATTGCCGGCTTCATCGCCAGCAAGATCGTCAACAAGCAGGGCGAGGGCTTCGTGGTCGACGTCGTGCTTGGGGTCGTCGGCGCCGTGGTTGGCGGCTACATCATGTCGTTCTTTGGCGGCACGGGCGTCAATGGCTTCAATATCCCCAGCATGATCGTCGCCATCCTCGGCGCTATCGTCGTGCTGTTCATCTACCACGCGGTGGTATCGCGGCGTTCGACGTTCTAGCCCGGTAGCGCCGGCGGAATGGCCAGTCCATGACGCCGGCGCTGAACAACGCCCACCAGACGATCACGGGCTGGAACGCAAGGCGCGGCCCGTGATACCACCAGCCAAGGTGCGTGGCGCCGATCGGGACATGGTCGAGCGCATGCTTGATATTGGCCGGAAACACGCACACGGCATATAGTGCAAGCATAACACCGGCGGCACGCCGGAACCGTTGCAGCAGGAGCCCTGCTGCTCCAGCCAGTTCACATGCGCCAGTCGCTAGGATGGTTTCTCGCGGGTATGGGACCCATCCTGGTACGATGGGCAGAAAAAGATCGGGCGACCGGAGGTGGATGACGCCCACCAGCAGGAACGACGCCGCGAGCACCCACCGCGACACCGATCGCCAGTGTTCCAGATGCTGCTTTGTGTCGACTGGAATCGCCGTGTTAGTGCCGGCCGCCGCCACCGCCGCCAAATCCCCCACCGTGGCCGCCGCCGAACCCACCCCCGCCATGGAACCCGCCGCCGCCGCCGCCGCCACGAAAGCCGCCGCCGCCGAACCCGCCGCCACCACGGTAGCCACCAGCGCCGCGGAACCCGCCACCGCCAAACCCTCGGCCGTAGTAGCCCCTGCCGCCATACCCGCCGCCGTAGAAGCCATGGCCATAGAAGCCTCGTCCGAAGCCAAACCCCACCCCGCAGCAGAACCCGTTATAAAAACCTCCGTAGTAACCATCGTAAAGCCACGGATAGTAATCGGTGGACCCGCCGTACACAGGATATGCTGGGTAGGAACCGTATGTGACTGTTTGAGACACTGAAAGTGGTTCAACGATATTGTAACGAGATCCCATGCAGCGCAGATAAGCCACCCCCGGCTGCACCACAGGCTGTGGCGAGGCTTCCATCCGGATGGGTGCATTCGTGTCTTTGCCGGGCGGGCTGCCATCTGCGGCCGGCTGCAGCGCGGTGGGCGCCTTTTTCAGGTCGTGCGGCGGTTCGGCGACGACGGCCCGGCAGGCGAGGTCGTCCTGCTGGAACTCCTCTGCCGTCTTGGTCGGCCCTGGAACCGCCACCAGAGGGGCAGGCGATAGCACAGCCGGCGCGGCATCGACACATCCGGAAAGCCCTGCCAGCGACACGACACACACGAATGCTCTCAATCGCATGACAATCCCCCCTGCCTCGTAACGTGCCTTCCCACCGATGCGCACTCGTCGAATGTGCCAGAAATGACTGCATCGCCCAGGCCTCGTAGGCTCCAGGCGGGTACTAAGTCTTCGGAGGCGCCGGGGGTAAAAGGCCGCGAGTCCCATTTGGTGGGGCCAAGATCTTTTTACTAGAAGAAGCAGGCACTCTTGCGGTGTCAAAGATGCAGGCTGTTGATGAATGCCCAGCAGCCGCCAAGCAAAGAGGCGGCGCGAGAGTGTCTCGCGCCGCCCGGATTGGCTACGGCAAGGCGCTAACCTATTTCAGCAACGCCGCGGGAATTGCCTGTGCGGCGGCAGCCCTTGCTCCGACCACCACCCCGGTGCGCCGAGCCGGATAGGGTCGGCCGCCCTTCATGCCATCCCAAACGATCGCGTTGAACAGGTCGGCCGGCACGCGATCTTCCGAGGACCAGTCGAAACCCCTGGTCTGCTCGCTCCACCACGCGGCCGTATGGGTCGGTTTCAGGTCAGGGCCTTCGGCGAGCTGGATCTTGCCGCGGGTCGAACCACCGTCCAGTTGCGTCAAGGTCGTCGTCTTCAGGATCGTCGAGGCGAGCGCGTTGTAGTTCCAGTTCCGCCCCTTCGAGATGTCGAACACATCCGTCATGGGACGCTGGTAGGCCGTGTTCAGGTTCAGGTGCTCCAGGCCGAGCACGTCCTCGATCGTGCGCACCATGTTGACCGTCGAGTAGCGCGTGCTGACGACCGCTTGACGCTTGACGTAAGGCCCGACCATGTAGGCCGTGCTGCGGTGGGCATCCATGTGGTCGCCGCCGTCCTGCGCGTCGTCCTCAAGCACCATGACCAAGGTATCCTGGGCGAACCGGCTATGCGCCAGCAGGTCGAGCGTCCGGCCGACCGCGAGGTCGTTGTCGGCCTGCTGGGTTTCCGGCGTGCCCGTCCCGGCCAGCGACTGCTTGAACGCCCCCATGTGATCGCGCATGAGGCGCAGCAGGACCAGGTTGGGCAGGTCGTTGCCGGGGGCTGCGAACAGGTTGAACTCGCGCTCGAACTCCTCGTAGCGCCAATTGTCCGGGTAGGCCTCGTCGAAGCCGCGGAAGTAGTTGTCGGTGACCGGGATCAACTCGGGATTGGTCACCCACATCTGCCGCGCGTTGGCCGCGAACGGGAACTCCACTGGCTCCGAGTAGCCGGGGTCGGTGGCGGTCAGGCCGTAATGGCTGTTGTCGGAGAAGAAGCCGTAGTTGCGCACCGTCAGGTTGTGGCGCAGCGCGGCGCTCCAGAGATAGCCAGCCTGCTTCGCGCCGTCCTTGCCGTCCGGCGCGCCCACGTCGTTGGCGCCGGGCAACAGGTTGAGCACGCCGCCGGGCAGGGTGTTGCCGGTGGCGGTGTAGTCGTAGCCGCCGGCCGTTTCCTGCCGCGCCGTGACGGTGGCGTCCGGGGTCGAACCCACGTAGCCGACGCTCACGTTGTTGTTCTGGCCCTCGGCGTCGTAGGGCGCGTTGCCGCGATTGACGGCGAAGGTGTAGTTCATCGGGATCGTCTTCTCGTTCCAGTCGGTCTCGCGCGCCGCGGTCGACCACGGCCAGCCATTGCCGCTGACCTCGCCGGAGTCGAAGAAGTTGTCCAGGGTGACGAAGTTTTCCGAGATGCGGTGAAAGTTCGGCGTGATTTGGCGGCCGAAGATCGTGATGGCCGGATCGCCGTTCGCGCCGTTGGTCAGGTCGCCGAGGACCTGGTCGAAGGTGCGGTTCTCCTTGACGATGTAGATCACGTGCCGGATGTGCTGCCGCAGGAAGTCCATCGTCGCCGCGTCGTCGGGGTAGCTCGGGATCGACCAGCCATTGTTGGCCGCGACCTGGGTGGTCAGGTTCGCCAGGTCGCCCGCCGCCGGGACCGGCGCCATCAGCAGGCCGGATTGCTCGAGCTGGAACACATACTGGTTGGCCTTGTAGCGCAGCGGCCCGGTGTTCCCGCCCGGATAGGTCGTGTTGGTCAGCGACTGGACGGAGCTTGTCACCTTGTCCGGGTTCGGCCCCGGGTCGCTCTTGCTGTTGAACACGTACATCGTGCCGCCATCGGCGCTGAGCGTGACCGTGGTCGGATACCAACCTGTCGGCAGCAGCCCGGCCACCGCGTGCGGCGCTGCGCCGGCCAGCGGCACGATTGCGACCGCATTAGCGCCGCCGTTGGTGACGAACAGCGTCTTTTCGTCGGGCGAGAGCGCCAGGTTGTTGGACGCCGCCCCGGTGTAGCGGCTGGACTTGTCGGCCAGCACGCCGGGCGGCGCGATGGCGTCGATCTGTTCGATCACCTCGTCGGTGGCGGTCTTGATCACGGCCACGGTGTCGCTGTTGTCCTGCGACACGTAAAGCCTGTCCTGCAGCTTGTTCAGCACGAGGTTGTTGGGGCTGCCCGGCAGCGGAATCCGGGTGACAAGCTCGGGCGCGCCGGTGCTGAAATTGACGACGACCACCTCGCGGTCGCGCAGGGAAGTCGCGTAGATCGTCGAGTTGTCCTTGATCGCGACGTTGTAGATCGTCTCGCCGCCGGCGACGCCCTCGCTGTGCGGCGTGGTGTTGAACGGCCGCAGGTCGTACTCGAACAGCTTGCTGTTGTCGGCGGTGCGGAACAGCGAAACGCTGTCGTTCAGCGTGTTGGCGACGGCCAGCAGCGAGCCGTCCTTGGACAAAGCGAGGCCGCCAGCCTGCGGGTATTGCCCGTTGCCGATGCCGCCGGCGGTTTTGGCGTTGGCGCCGCCATGGCCCAGGTCGATCGCGCCGCTTTGGGTGAATTGGCCGGCCGACTTGGCGTAGATGACGACCTGGTCGTCATTGCCGCCGGACACGTACAGCTTGGAGCCGTCAGGCGAGAACGCCAGGCCGACGAACGTGTTCGCCGGGCGCAGCGTCTGCGTCTGCACCGGCGCACGTGCGTTGCTCACGTCATAGAGTATGACGAATTCGGCGCCGGTGCCGACAAGGTTGGCATTCGCGTCGTCGAGCACGTTGTAGCCGCTGGTCATGACGGCGAGCGTCTTGCCGTCCGGGCTCAGGGTCGACGCGATCGCGCCGTTCGGATGGAAGTAGGGGTAGTTTCCGATTGCGGGGGTGTATTCGGGCAGATCGGGATTAAGCGTGGTGAACGTGGAGCCGGTGGCGAAGGTCGGGGTGATGTATTGGCCGGTTGGAAGCGGAGCTTGCCCGGTGTTGTCCAGATCGCCATCGCTTACGTCGGCCCATGCGACGCCGGAACTCGCAAGCCCGGAACTCGCAAGCAACGTGGCCGACAGCAGCAACACTTTGGAAGAAGTATTTTTCCGTTTCAGGTTCATTCTGAATTCCCGTGGTTAATACCCCTGGAAAAATGAACCTGCCTGTTGGCTTGTAGTGCTACAGTTTCGAAAACCTTTGATGAACGCCATCGTCGGACTCCGCGAGGAAGGCCCGGCATAAAATGTGGATGTCTGGCGCGCCTAGAAGGACTCGAACTTCCAACCCCTAAATTTGTAGTCTTGGGGCCGGAGCTAACTAAATCTAACAATCGGCTCCAGCAACGTCATCCAAGCATTTTCAAACGTTTGCAAGTCAGGGGATGTTAGTGTTCGTGATGAACAGTGGATAACACTCCGTAACGCCGTTTCAAGGTTACCCAGAAGTTACCCAAGTATCCAGGAGGGGCCGCATGCCAACGACGAAACTCACCGATATAGCGATCAAATCATGGAAGCCGGGCCCCGGCGAACGGGTGGAGTGGTTCGATGCCACGCTGCCGGGTTCCGGGTTGCGCGTCAGCGGGCCCACACCGCGCAGGCCCTGAAGCAAGGAGGTTTGGGTCCTGCTCTATCGATTCAAGGGTAAGCAGAAGCGCTTGACCTTCCCGACGCCTAACCCTTCCCCTGGAATGCCCCTGCTTTGAAGTTAGGGTCCGTCAACGGGAGACGGACGATGAAGCGATCGACGTTCACGCAGGAGCAGATCATTGGCGTGCTGAAGGAGCACCAGACGGGGGCGACGGCGGGGGCGACGGCGTCGGATCTATGCCGCAAGCACGGCATCAGCGACGCCACGTTCTACACGTGGCGTTCCAAGTATGGCGGCATGGAGGTGTCGGACGCGCGCAAGCTGAAGGTGTTGGCGGAGGAGAACGCCAAACTGAAGAAGCTGCTGGCAGAGTCGCTGCTGGACGTGTCGACGTTGCGGGAGATGCTGGCAAAAAACGTCTGACGCCCGGTTCGCGGCGATTGGTCGTGACCTGGGCGATGAAGCAGAAGGGCTACTCGCAGCGGCGTGCCTGCAAGCTGGTTGGGTTGGAGCCGAAGACCGACCGGTATGCGTCCAGGCGGCCGAAGGACGGTGACGTGCGCGCCAAGTTGCGCACTTTGGCAGCCGAGCGGCGGCGGTTTGGCTACCGGCGCCTGCACATCCTGCTGGCGCGACAGGGCGTGAAGCTGAACCACAAACGCCTGTTTCGGCTTTATCGGGAGGAATGGTTGGGCGTTCGCAAGCGGGGCGGCCGGAAGCGAGCACTTGGCACGCGCTGGCCGATGGCGCTGCCGGAGGTGGCAAACCAGCGCTGGTCGCTGGATTTTGTTTCCGACGCGCTGTCCAGCGGCCGCCGGTTCCGGGTGCTGGCTGTGGTCGACGACTTCACCCGCGAGTGCCTGGGCCTGGTGGTCGATACATCGCTGTCGGGTTTGTGGGTCAGCCGGGAGTTGGACCGCATCGCCGCACTACGCGGCTGCCGACCGGCAGTCATTGTGAGCGACAACGGCACGGAGCTGACCTCGCACGCGATCCTGCGCTGGCAGGAGGAAAGATCAGTGCTGTGGCACTACATTGCGCCCGGCAAGCCGCAGCAGAACGGGTTCGTGGAGAGTTTCAACGGCCGGTTCCGGGACGAATGCCTGAACGAGCACCTGTTCAGCAGCCTGGCCGCGGCACGTCGGATCATCGAGGCATGGAGGATCGACTACAACACCGAACGCCCACACACGAGCCTGGACGGGCTCACCCCAGCAGCTTTTGCATCCCGCCCCAGGCAGAGGCATACGGAGAACGGACTCTGCTTATAAACGAGGGCACGTCGGGGGCAGGGTCAATCTCCTCAACCGCCGTGCCGCCCTCCGCCTGTCGCAGAGCGAAGGCAATCTGCTCATCTGAATACCGCTTCCGCTTCATGGCACCCCCCTCCCCAAGGGTTCAAAGTGCCCGAAAAAGTCGCATCCCAGATGGACCAGTCTGCAGGGTGAAGACCAACGTGCGGCGAGGTCCCGTTTACTGCACAGGCGCCCGCGGCGCCTGTGCGCACCGTGCGGGCGGCCGAGGAGGCCGTGCGCATCGTGCAAGCACTCGAGATGCCAGCACGAAGTTTGCACACGCCCTGACATGTCCCTGCTCATCGACCTGTTCGGCTACCTATCCATCGTCCTGCACGGCCTGACCATCGTCGCCCAGAGCATGGCGGTGGGCGGCGCATTGTTTCTGGTGTTCCTCGCGCGGCCACTGGCGGCGGGCCTCCCGGACGGGGACCAGATCATGCGCCGGACCCGCGTCATCGCCGGATGGAGCGCGCTGGCGTTGGTGGCGTGCGAGGCGCTGTCGGTCGCCATGCAGTCGGCCGTCCTGATGGACACCGTGCAGATTGGCCTGCCGGAGGCGCTCACGGCGCAGTCCGCCGTTGCCGGCCTGGTCAAGGCCGCGGCGGCCGTGGCGCTCGCCGCCGCCTTGTTCACGCGCCGAACGCTGCCAAGCGCGTCGCTGCTGGCTTTTTGCGTCGTGGTGCTGGCCGCCGCGACCATGACGACCCACGCCGCCGCACGCATGGCGGATAGCACAGCGCTGATGCTCGCCGCCGCGCTGCATATCCTCGGCGCCGCGATTTGGGTGGGCGGGATCCCGTTCTTCGTGATGGCGTTGGGCCGATTGCAGGACGGGGCCGGATTTCGCCGGGTCGGGGCGCGGTTCTCCCGAATGAGCATGGTCGGTGTCGGCTGCATCCTGGTCTCGGCCGCAACGATGGCGTGGTTCTATGTCGGCTCGTGGGGCGCCGCATACGGCACGGCCTACGGCGTGATGGTCAGCGCCAAGGTCGCTATGTTCGCAGCCCTGCTGCTGCTAGAGCTCGGCAACTTCCTCGTGGTCGAGCGGCTGCGGAGCGATCCGGCCACCCCCGTCCTGCGCCTGCGGCGGTTCGCCGAGGTCGAGATCGGCATCGGTTTCAGCATCTTCTTCGCCGCTGCCTCGCTGACCTCAGTGCCGCCAGCGATGGACCTGGTGCACGACCGCGTCACCTGGGCCGAGATCGTCGAGCGGAACACGCCGCAGATGCCGCGGCTAGCGTCGCCGGATTTCGACAGCCTGGCGCTGCCGGCGCTGCAGGCGCGGTTGGACGCCGAGGCCGCGCAGAACCGGACCAAGGCAGTGCGGGCCTACACGCCGGGTTCAGGCGAGCTCTTCGATCGCAACGCCGCCGACATTGCCTGGAGCGAGTATAACCACCACTGGGCCGGGCTGTTCGTGATCGCCATCGGGATATTGGGGCTGCTGCAGCGCGCTGGCCTGCGTGCGGCCCGGCACTGGCCGCTGGTGCTGCTCGGACTGGCGGGCTTCTTGTTTGTGCGCTCGGATCCCGAGACCTGGCCGCTGGGGCAGATCGGCTTTTTCGAAAGCATGCGCGATGTGGAGGTGCTCCAGCACCGGGTCTTCGTCCTGCTGATCGTGGCGTTCGCGCTGTTCGAGTGGGGGTGCGCACCGGGCGGCTACGACGCCCGCGGGCTGCGCTGGTGTTCCCGTTGCTGACGGCGCTCGGCGGCGCGCTGCTCCTGACGCACAGCCATGCGATTGCCAACGTGAAGGACCAGTTGCTCATCGAGGTTTCGCATACGCCGTTGGCCCTCGCGGGCATTGGAGCTGGCTGGTCGCGCTGGCTGGAGCTGCGGACGGAGGGCTCGATCCGGCGCTCGGCGGGCTGGGTCTGGCCGGTCTGCTTCCTAATGGTCGGCACGATCCTGCTGAACTATCGGGAGGCGTGAGACACAGGAACTTGGCCTTGTAACTTGCACGCCGAAATGCCGATCTGGAAAACTCGGCATTACAATGCACTGCACTGCCTGCAGCGGGACTGTCGCAAAATTGGGGGTGAGGCGGCGATTGCCAATTGCGGGTGAAGGCCGTTGGCTGGTTGGAACTTCTGTTCGAAGCCGGAACCGAGCATGCCGTTGTAGACGGCGCAGCGAACCTTCAGCAGCGGGTCGGCGCCACGTCGCGACCGGCGCATCTGGTGTGGCTTGTTCATCCGGCGGTTCGCCAGGAGGTTCGCCGTCCCTTCGGTGATCGCGGCGCCGGCCCGCAAGCCCGCGCGGTGCCGCTCGGCGTAGTGGACCAGCCAGGCACTCTGGCTGGTCAGATAGCCGTCCAGCGCGTGCAACGCGGTTCCAAAGCTTCCGTGACGGCGCGATGGACGTTCGCTCATCCGGCTCACCCTGAAATTGGTGCATGACCGTGCGGATCCAGTCGATGCTGGCGTGGCTATCCGTAGCTTTGCCATTCCGAATGCGCCAGTGTGGCTGCTCGAGCTCCCTCCTCGACGATCACCGCTTTCGCCACCCGTTGCGGAGCGTCATCTGAAAGGCCGCTGGCGATCTGCTTCAGCTGCTGGAGCTGTATGGCGATGTAAGATCAGTCGAGCATCGGCCGCGTAGTGACGCCGGCATCGGCGAGAATGCGCCGGAGCCCGGGGCAGCCGTCGGTGTAGGCCGTCGATGCCGTGTCGTCGGTTCGTCCGACAGCGTCGAGGTTGCGGCGGATCAGCGCTCGGATGTCCGTGCCTCCTTTGGCGACGGCACCAAAAACCTGCCGGCTCCCGGACGCTGTTTCGACATTGCCGACCCGCACCTCCAGATGCTGCTCGCCGTCTGCGCAGCTGCGGATGAACGTCGAATCCAAAGTTGCCACGATCGCCGACGCCGCCGTCTCCGGCCGGGTCACGGCGCACTCACCAAGAGCC
>JAABUX010002568.1_pt1 | contig 25460 bp, 20 predicted proteins | sample 5561851 | NCBI WGS metagenome assembly JAABUX01 (sample SAMN10711883, study PRJNA513361) | rock metagenome | isolation source: Antarctica rocks | place: Antarctica: Victoria Land, Richard Nunatak red sandstone | collected 2016-01-03 | reverse complement strand
GCCTTCAACATCCTCACGGCTAACAAGACCGCGTCACGCCCCCAGGACCGCTACCGTGCCGCCCTCGAAGGCGTCGATCGTTTGCTGGAAATGATCGCAGCAACAGAGCGTTGAACAGCCGTGTGTCAGAATTGGAGCAGTCGGACGATGTGCCGGATGCCCCTGGTGAACCAGGACAACCGTCCGCGGTTCAGGTTTTTCGGGTGACGTCGGGGGTTTTTTCGTCGGCGGTGGGATTGGTCGCTGCGTCTCAGACGCCTGTTGACACGGCGAAATACAGCGCCAGGCTCATGACCGGCAGCAGGCGCGTCAGCAGTCGGGCGTGCGTAACTGGCTCTGCTCCAGGCCGAAGCCGCGCGACTTGAAGTCCGAGAACATCAGCTCCATGCCACAGCGTGCCGTATCGTCGAGCGTTGCGAGATAGCCCCGCTTGTCGGACATCGCGATGTCCGGCGAACCTCTCGATTCGACGAGCCATGGCTCGCTGTGTCCAGGGTCGGTGATGATGCCGATGTTTGTGACGATGCGCTGGTACGTGAGTTCGACGCCGGTCAGATAGGGCAGCGTAACGGACATATGGCGGCGCAGCGGCGATGTCTGGCCGCCGATCCAGACCAGGAGATTGCCCTTCAGACGGAGCCGGTGATGCCATCCTTTTTCGGTGGCCAACGCGATCAGGTCGGGCGTGCCATAGAACCTGTTGACCATCGGGCAACTGCCGCGGGGCACCTGCAAGTGGAACAAGATTGAACACAAACGGCTCTCGTTCATCACTCAGAGTTGGCGCGGCAAGCCGCTGGTCAGCTAGCAGACCATCGTCCAATTGATCGCAGCCACCACCACGCGAACCGGGCTCCATGTCAAAGCCGAGATCGATCACGCAAGCTATCCGGCAGGCATCAAGGTCACCGACGACGAGATGGCCGCGATCAACCTTACGGCCTACGATGTCCATGGCGAGTTGAACGACACGATCACGCCGAAATCCGGGTTGAGACCGAGTTGTTGATCAATAATCTCTCAGGTGCGACCACCGAACGCTTACGAGTGGGGTGGCCGGGTCGATCGCGCACCGCGATCCAGGGCAGGATGCCGGCCTCCCAAGCCGCGCCATCGATGTGCGCCTGCGGTATCAGAACCACCCGCAATTCGATGCGGTCGTTTAGGTCACCTTCTGGTTGGGCCGGCCCCCGGACGAGAAGCATCACGACTTTCGTCATCGCCGTTATGCTAAATAGCCACGCGTACGCCAAGCTCGACCACGCGGTCGCTGGGGATGCGGAAGAACTCGGTTGCGGGCGACGCATTCCGGGCCATGATCAGGAACAGGTATAGCCGCCAGATCGGCAGCTTCGGCACGAGGGCGCGTACCAGCACTTCGCGGCCTAGGAAGAAGCTGGCCTGCATCGAGTCGTAGGGGACACCGATCAGGTTCAGGTCCTCCAACGCCCGCGGAATGTTCGGGCTCTCCATGAAGCCGTAGTGCAGCAGCACGCGATGGATGCCCGGCGCGAGCTGCACCGCTTCGATACGGTGGTCGGGCGCCGCTTCCGGCTCGTCGAGGTTGTCCACGGTCACGAACAGCACCCTCTCGTGCAGCACCTTGTTGTGCTTGAGGTTGTGCAGCAGGGCGGCGGGCACATAGTCCGGGTTCCCGGTCAGGAACACCGCCATGCCCGGCACGCGAAGGGTGCGGGATTGCGGCAGGCGGGCGAGGAACGACGCGAGCGGCAAGCTGTCCTGCCGCCAGCGTGCCAGCATGAGGTCGCGCCCCCGCTTCCACGACGTCATCAGCGCCATCAGGACCGCGCCGAGCAGCAGCGGCACCCAGCCGCCTTCGGGCACCTTCAGCAGGTTGGCGGCGAAAAATACGGAGTCGATGACGAAAAAGAAGCCAAATACGCCGAGCGCCGCGAACCGCGACCAGCCGAACTGCCGCCGGAACACCACGGCGGCCAGGACGCAGGTGCAGATGAACGTGCCAGTGACGGCGATGCCGTAGGCCGAGGTCAGCGCGTCGCTGCTGCGGAAGGCGACCACCAGGATCAGCACGCCGACCATCAGGGCGCTGTTGATCTGGGGCATGTAGATTTGCCCCTCGGCCGTCTCGCTGGTGTGGCGCACCATCATGCGGGGCAGGAACGTCATCTGCATGCATTGCCGGGCGATGGAGTAGGCGCCGGAGATCAAGGCTTGGCTGGCGATGACGGTGGCCAGGGTCGCCAGCACGACCATCGGCAGCCGTAGCCCTGCGGGCACCATGAGGAAGAAGGGGTTCGCGATGGCGTCCGGATGGCCGAGGATCAGGGCGCCCTGACCGAAATAGTTGAGCACGAGGCAGGGCAGGACGAACAGCAGCCAGGCGACGCGGATCGGCGATGCGCCGAAATGGCCCATGTCGGCGTAGAGCGCCTCCGCCCCCGTAACGGCCAGCACGACGGACCCGAGCGAGACGAAGGCCAGCCAGCCATGCGACGCGAGGAACAGCGCCGAGTAATGCGGCGACAGCGCAAGCAGCACGCGCGGATGATCGGCGATCTGAACGGCGCCCAGCACGCCGATGCTCACGAACCAGACTGCCATGACGGGCCCGAAGATACGTCCGACGCTGCGGGTGCCACGCCACTGCACCGCGAACAGGACGACGATGATGACGAACGAGATCGGAACCACGAACTTTTGCAGGGTGGGTGCCGAGACCTCCAGGCCCTCGACCGCCGAAAGCACGGAGACGGCAGGCGTGATGACGCCGTCTCCGAAGAACAGGCACGCGCCGATGATCCCGACCGTCGCCAGCGCGACTCGCTGCGCCGGGTTGACCAGCGACCGTTGGGCCAAGGCCATAAGGGCGAGGATGCCACCCTCCCCGCGATTGTCCGCGCTCATGACCAGCAGCACGTATTTGACGGTGACGATCAGCACCAGCGCCCAGAAGATCAGCGACAGAATGCCGAGGACCTCGAACTCCGAGATGCCCTGCTCGGCGAAATGATCGAGGCTGGCCTTGAATGCATAGAGCGGGCTGGTGCCGATATCGCCGTAGACGATGCCGAGCACACCCAAGATAGCGCCCGCACCTAAGGTCGGCCGGTGTGCGGCTTGCAGCCCGTCGGCCATCTTCATCATCCTACTCCGGCCGGCGAGCGCGAGGCGCATGGCCCGGCGCCGTTGCATGTCGTTGGCAGGAGGCATAGGCCGGAGAGCGCGTCAGTGGCAAGGCAGCCCGGGCGGTTGTATCATATGGTTGGAAAACTGGCTGGGACGCGAGCGCCGAAGATGGCGCTGCCGACCCGCACGTGAGTGGCGCCGTGCGCAACGGCCACCTCGAAATCGCCCGACATCCCCATCGACACGATGGCGAGACCGTGTGCGTGCGCCCGCGCCGACAGCCAAGCGAAATGCGGGGCCGGATCACCCTCTGCCGGCGGAATGCACATCAGGCCAGCCAGCGCCGCGCCAAAGCGAGCCTGGCATTGCGCGATGAACGCATCCGCGTCACGGCGGGACACCCCGGCTTTCTGCGGCTCGTCGCCGACGTTCACCTGGACCAGCAGCCTCGGCATCCGGCCCTCGCGCTCGGCAGCCGCGGCGATGGCGTCGGCGAGGCGCGGACGGTCGAGGGTTTCGATCACGTCGGCGACTTGCACGGCGTCGCGGGCCTTATTGGTCTGCAGCGGTCCGATAATGTGCAGGCGCAGGGTGGGGTAGGTGCTGCGGAGGGAAGCGAACTTGCCAACTGCTTCCTGGACCCGATTTTCACCGAAATGGGTCTGGTCAACGTCGATGGCGTGCTGCACCGCCTCGACCGGGTAGGTTTTGGAGACCGCGACCAGAGTGACGTCGCCGGGTAACCGGCCCGCCTGGTGAGCGGCGGCGGCGATACGTGACCGGACGGCGGCGAGGTTGGCGGCGATGCTGGGCGCGGTGGTGGGAGCAGGGTCTGACATGGATGCAAAGCTTGTCGCGTGGGCACGGGCGGTCAAGTCGCGCAATCGTTGGCGGTCCGACGCCTGGCTCCCGGTGCTCTGGGTGTTCACCGACGATGACCGGCTGCCGGACCCGCGGCCGCTCCTGACGGAACTGCCGCCGGGCCTATGCGGGATTGTGCTGCGCTCCCGGCACCGGTTTGACGCTGGTGTCGTGCTCGATGTGACCCGGCGTTGCCGACAGGGCCGGGTCGCGCTCGTGCTGGGGGAAGCGGGGGGCCACCGATATGGGTGCGGCGTGCATTTGGGACGCCGCGGGCGGGCGTGCCGCCGCGCCCGGCTTGTGACGGCGTCGGCACGTTCCCCGGCGGAGCTGAGGTGGCTTACGAGGTCTGCGGCCGATTGCGTCTTCCTGTCCCCGGTATTTGCGACACGGAGTCATCCCGGGGCATCGAGCCTCGGAGTGGCACGCTGGGCACGATTAGCGCGGTTGTCCCCTGTCCCGCCGTTCGCGCTAGGTGGGATCACCGCTAGAACGGTGATGAGGTTGCCGGTGTTTTGCCGAGGTATCGGAGTGATCGACGCAGCGCTGCCCGCGACGCGTCAACGTATGCTTGGCGTGGGGACGGCGTCACGCTAGATAGACGCTCCGTCCCGGAACGGTTCCGAACCTTAGACAGGCTGGTTATGTCCGCGCGCAATTCTTCTCGCTGCCCGATGATCACCGCAACATGATGTCTGGCGCAGCGCCTGGGACCGGCACGATTGCCCCAATCGAGCCGGGACCGATCGATTTCGCGGCGATCGAGCGCAAGTGGCAGGCGGCCTGGGATCGCCAAGGATGCTTTCGGGTCCAAGACGTTCCCCAGGACGGCCGCCCGAAATACTACGTGCTGGAGATGTTTCCCTACCCGAGCGGAAAAATTCACATTGGGCATGTCCGGAACTACACCCTGGGCGACGTTGTCGCGCGTTACAAGCGGGCGTGCGGGTTCTCTGTGCTGCATCCGATGGGGTGGGACGCGTTCGGCCTTCCGGCCGAGAACGCGGCCAGGGAGCACGGCATCCATCCCGCGGATTGGACCTGGGCCAACATCGCCGCCATGCGCGTCGAACTGCAGCGCATGGGGCTTTCGATTGATTGGTCGCGGGAGATCGCAACGTGCGACCCGGCCTATTACGGTCAGCAGCAGCGTCTTTTCCTAGAGTTCCTTGAAGCCGGCCTGGTCGATCGCCGTGAGGCGTGGGTCAACTGGGATCCGGTCGACGGCACCGTACTGGCCAACGAGCAAGTCGTGGACGGGCGGGGTTGGCGTTCGGGCGCTCCGGTCGAGAAGCGTAAGCTGGCGCAGTGGTTCTTTCGTATCACGGACTACGCGCCGGAGCTTCTGGAAGCGCTGGGCGGCTTGGACCGGTGGCCTGAGCGCGTGCGCACCATGCAGGCCAGGTGGATTGGCCGGAGCGAGGGCGCGCGGGTGCGGTTCGATCTCGCTGACGGCCCACCGGGCATCGGCTCCATCGAGGTCTACACCACCCGGCCCGATACGCTATTCGGGATGTCGTTTCTCGCTGTGGCTCCCGAACACCCCGTTGCCGCTTGGGTCGCGGACAACACGCCGGGCGGGGCCCCGTTCGTCGCCGAATGCCGCGCGTTGGGCACGAGCGAAGCCGCCATCGAGACGGCGGAAAAGAAAGGCTTCGACACCGGCCTTCGGGTACGGCATCCGTTCCAGCCTAGTGTGACGTTCCCGGTTTGGATCGCCAATTTCGTGCTGATGGAATATGGCACGGGAGCGATTTTCGGCTGTCCAGCGGGGGACCAGCGCGATCTCGACTTCGCCCGCAAATATGGGCTCCCCGTCGTCCCCGTCGTGAGTCCGGGTCGCGATCAAGACATCGACCTTGCCGTAGGTCTCGCCTATGACGGCGATGGCACGATGATCAATTCCGGATTTCTCAACGGATTGACGACCTCGGACGCGCAACGCCGCGCGATCGCCGCCCTGGACGAAACCGGTGCCGGCAAGGGTGTCGTCAACTGGCGCTTGAGGGATTGGGGCATCAGCCGCCAACGCTACTGGGGATGCCCGATCCCGATCATCCATTGTCAGGTCTGTGGCGCCGTTCCGGTGCCGGAATCCGAACTGCCGGTTCGGCTCCCGCACGACGTCCGCTTCGATGTGCCCGGCAATCCTCTCGATCATCACGCAGCCTGGCGCAACGTGCCCTGTCCGCGTTGCGGCGGCATGGCCCAGCGTGAAACCGACACGCTGGACACGTTCGTCGACAGTTCCTGGTATTTTGCGCGTTTCTGCAGCCCGGAGGCCGAGGAGCCGTTCACGGCTGCGGCGGCACGGCATTGGCTGCCGGTAGACCAATATATCGGCGGGATCGACCATGCCATCCTGCACCTCCTCTACTCCCGCTTCTTCACGCGGGGCTTGTCGAAGGTGGGCCGGCTCGCTTTGGCGGAACCGTTCGACGGCTTGTTCACTCAAGGGATGGTGACGCATGAAAGCTACCGGATCGCCGGCGGGACATGGCTCTACCCCGATGAGGTTGAGAAAGGTTCCGACGGTCAGGTCGTGGAAATCCGTTCCGGTGCGCCTGTCGAGGTCGGGCCGGTCGAGAAGATGTCGAAATCGAAGCGGAATACGATCGATCCGGAAGGAGTTATTGGACGGTTCGGCGCCGATGCCGCACGCTGGTTCATCCTGTCGGATAACCCGCCCGAACGAGACATGGAGTGGACCGATGCGGGCGTGGCGGGAGCACACCGATTTTTGTCGCGGCTCTTGCGTTTGGCGGAAGCTTTAGGGCCCGACGAAAACCTTGGCCGGCAAGAGCCGCCCAAGGCCAGCGAGCTGGAACGTTTGATGCACAGAACGATCGCAGCAGTGACGGTTGCCCTGGATAGCTTCTCGTTCAATATCGCCGTTGCACGCCTGTATGAGTTGTTCAACGCATCTAGTGCGGCTCAGCGAGCGATGGCGAGTGGGTCCGACATCGGTTTCGCCGAGATCAGGCGTGTCCTAGGCGTATTCGCCCGCCTGGCTGCACCATTGGTTCCGCATGTCGCTGAGGAGACACACCAAATCCTCTATCCTGGGCAGAAGGCTTTGGTTGTCGACTCGCCATGGCCGATCGCTGACCCGGGAATGCTTGTCAACGAGACCGTCAACATAGCGGTCCAAATCATGGGTAAACTACGTGGAACCGTGGCTGTGCCAGTCGGGGCGGACGAGACTACGGTATCAGCGCTGGCCCGGCAGGAGGAGAACGTCGCGCGCCTGCTGTCCGGTGCGCACATCGTCAAGCAGATTTTCGTCCGGGACCGTGTCCTGAACTATGTTGTAGGTTGAGGGGCCGATGAAACCGATCCTCCGCCGAACTTTGACGGGTTCGGCCCTGCTCGGGCTCGCAGGGTGCGGTTTCCGTCCCCTATACAGCCGGCACGACAAGATCGACGCGTCTGAGCATTTGGACGAGGTCAACGTTGATATCATTCCAGACCGACAAGGGCAATTGCTGCGCCAAGCCCTCCAGCAACGCCTTGAGGGAGCCGGCGATGGCCGAACGAAACGGTTTGGATTAGCCGTAGTATACTCTCTCGCGAGTGACCCGATCGCAATCCAGCGCGACTCGACTTCCTCGCGCGTTCGCGTGACTGCGACTGCTACTTGGACGTTACGCAGCTTACAGCCCGGCCAAGGCGTACTAACCTCCGGCTTGGCCCGAATGATGGATGGGTTCAACATCATCGATCAACAGTATTTCGCGGCGGATATGGAAAACGAGGACGCGCAGCGGCGGGTCGCGGAGTCGATTGCTGGTCAGATCACCCTACAGATGGCGTCCTATTTTTCCAAAAAACAGCTCACGTGAAAGGATCGACTGCCCAGCTTGCGAAGATGCAGGGCAAGTTCGATCAGTTGGCCGGAATTCTACTCTATGGTTCCGACATCGGGTTAATCCATGAACGGGCGTCTACGCTTATGCGGACGATCTGTGGTTCACAGGACGATCCGTTCCGGCTTTGCGTTCTCCACCGCGAGCAACATGGGCGATTGCTGGAAGAAAGCACGGCACGATCGCTCATGGGTGGCCGTCGAATAGTGCGAGTCGCTGATGCCGCAGACCCGTTACTGCCTTCGCTGAAGCGGGTAGCTGTCGCAACCGAAGCGGCGCTTATCGTATTGGAGGCGCCGGGTCTCGCGACACGGTCGAAGTTGAAAGCGTTCGCCGAGATCGCCCCGAACTGGATGGCGATCTCATGTTACCCCGCCAACGGTGCGGCCCTTCAGGCTGAGATCAAGCGAATATTAGCTGCGGACCAAGTCGATGTGACAAGTGACGCAGTCCAGTTCCTGATGTCAGGAATGGCAGAGGACCAATTATTAAGGCAGGCAGAATTGGCAACGCTGGCGCTTTACGCAGGCTCTGGCGCCACCCTGACATTGGAGAACGTCCGGGACTGTTCCGGGTTGAGGTGGGAAAGCGATATTAGCGATGCATTTTATTTAACTCTCGCGGGCCACATCGGAGCGACTGACAGATTGGTCTCAAGCTTAATTGCCGGTGATACCTCCGGCCCAGGCATTTTAGCGAACCTAGCCTACTGCTTAGGGCGAGTTCTACGAGCGAGGCGCTCGGTCGAGAGTGGGTTAAGTGCCGACGCGTCGATGCGGGCCCTTACTCCCCCGGTATTCTTTCAAACCCAGGCGATTTTTGCCGAAGCCCTTCGGCTTTGGACGGTGACGGAGTTGTTGGACGCGCTTCGTCGTGCCCGGGATGCTGATATCGCGTGTAAGCGAGCCGCCTCCGCAGATCTCATCATTGCGGCTTATTTACTAACGTCGCTGGCACAAAAAGCAGATGCAACGCGGGCAAGATCAAGCTTTGGGTCACGATCGACCAAGTAACATAAGAACGTGATCCAATTGTTCGACCGACTGATAGTGCAAACGAACAGACCCACCCCGGCCGTTGGAGCTGATCTGCACTTTGAGGCCGAGCCTCTCCGCAAGCTCGGCTTCCGCGGCTGCCAAATTCGGGTCAGAACGCCTTTGAGGTCGATCCGCAGCCTCTTTCAGACTGGTCTGCAACGGCCGTGAGCAGAGTTCCTCAGCCTTTCGGACACTGAGGCCCTGCGACACGATCATCTCAGCAGCGGCTTCTGGATCACTGCTGGATAGAATAGCTCGCGCATGGCCGGCCGATATACGACCGGCCTCGACGTGCGCGAGAATAGCGGTTGGAAGCTGGAGGAGGCGCATTTGGTTTGCTATATGGCTTCGTGATTTTCCCAGTGCCGTGCCGAGTTCCTCCTGCGTCAGGCCAAATTCCTGGATGAGTCGCCGGAAGCCCTCCGCCTCTTCGATCGGATTGAGGTCTTTGCGCTGAAGGTTCTCCACCAACGCCGCCGCCATGGCGTTCTGGTCCGACATGGCGCGAACCAAGCACGGGATCTCCACCAGTCCGGCGGCACGAGCCGCTCGCCATCGCCGCTCGCCCGCGATGATCTCAAATCGGTCTGGTCGGGTAGTGTGGGGACGCACCAGGATTGGCTGCAACACCCCTTGTTGCGCGATCGAGGCTGTCAATTCATCAAGTGCTGCCGGGTCGACGTGACCGCGAGGTTGGAACGGGCCAGCTTCGATCAGAGCAAGCTTGATCGCGCGGCCTGGAACCGGCTGCTCCAGCGTGGGGATTTCACCCATCAGGGAAGCCAAGCCCCGTCCTAAACGCAGTGGGCCCCGACCGGTCAAGCTAGCGTATCCGCCTTGACTCGCGTCAGAAATTCGCCTGCGAAACGTGTATAGGCTTGGGCGCCGGGCGATCGCGGGTCGTAGGCAAGCACAGGCATCCCGTGGCTCGGAGCTTCTGAGACGCGGACGTTTCGTGGAATGACGGTGTCATAGACTTTATTGCCGAAGAAGCTACGGGCATCAGCGGCGACCATCTCCGAGAGGTTGTTTCTTCGGTCAAACATGGTCAGGAGAATTCCTTGAAGAATGAGGCGTCCGTTCAGCCGTTGCTGGACGCGATCGATGGTCCGCACGAGCTGGCTTAGTCCTTCCAATGCGAAAAATTCACATTGCAGCGGCACAAGAACGGCGTCAGCGGCGACGAGGCCATTCAGGGTGAGCAACCCGAGACTTGGAGGGCAGTCAATGATGACGAAGGTCGGGTTCTCTGCGGCTTGGAGCGCCCGCGATAGACGATATTCGCGGTGATTTTCGGTCACCAGTTCGATTTCAGCACCGGCTAAATCGGACTCAGCGGGGATGAGCCCGACTCCCGCGATTTGAGTCGGCATGGCACGATGTATAGTACTGTCTCCAAGCAGAAGCTTGTAGCTGCCGCACTCGCGTTCCCCAATGCCGATACCAAAGCCCGTGGACGCATTGCCTTGCGGATCAAGATCTATGACCAGGACGGTTTGGCCCATGGCGGCCAGGGCACTTGCGAGATTGATGACGGTCGTGGTTTTGCCGACTCCGCCTTTCTGATTGGCAATAGCGAGGGTGAACGGCTTCATGGGGAGAAAGTCACGGCACGAAACCAGCAGTCTGAAATCTTATAACAACGATCGCGGCTTGTGGGTCGGTGACGCTTGGAAACGCTTGAATAATCATGAGCGGGTCAGACTTCATGGCCGCAAGTTCCTCTTGGTAATGACGTCCTTTGGGGAACAAAGCGGTGGCGGAGGGAAGCATGAGCGGACGGCAGAGGCCGACGAGTTTCTTGAGCGGCGCTACGGCTCGTGCTGTGCAAAGTGGCTGTTGCGGTAGGCGCACCGTCTCCGCTCGATCGTTCCAAACGCGCGCTTGCAGGTCCAAGTCGGAGATGACCGCTTCGAGGAACGCCGCTTTTCGCCTGTCCGACTCGACAAGATGGCCATACATGCCCGATGCAATCGCGAGCGGTATGCCAGGAAATCCCGCTCCGCTCCCGACGTCCACGAAAGAGTTCGCACCGTCGGGTAGGTATGCGCTGAGCTGAAGGCTATCCTGTATATGCCGGCCCCAAACATTCGACCGATCTACCGAGCCCATGAGGTTCAAGACAGATGACCACTTTCCAAGAAGCTGAACATACCTTTCAAGCTTGTCCAGCGTTTCACGTGAAACATTCAATGGCCATGTCCGACAGGTGTCATCCCGGCGTGTCGTCGGCGAGAATTAGCCGTTTAGGGACCGTGCCATTTTGGAGGAAGGATGAGACGAACCCGTCCACGTCCAATCTGCTCTCAAGCCGCATCCAAACTCCTTCGGGATAAACGACGACACAAGGCCCTAACTCACAGCGGTCGAGACACCCGGCTGAGTTGATCCGAATACCCGATAAGCCAAGCTCCTTCACCCGGGATTTCAGGTAATCCCGGAGGTGCTCCGACCCCTTGGCCCCGCAAGAGCCGCGGCTATGATTGACCGGTCGCTTATTCGTACATACAAAAACATGTGAGCGAAAATGCAACGTCTTTCCTCGGTCCAAAGGGCGTAGCCATGCCAATGCTCGCGGCCGTTATCTTAGGCGCTCAAGTCAATCAAGTAATCGAGTATCACAAAGCGCGCTAACCGTCTCCGCAATACGAGGCCCCAACCAACTCTGGTCGAACGTGGAAACGCAGGCGCTATCGCAACGCGTCCAAATCACGCAATCTCCGGTCGCTACTAGGTGCGTCCCGCGCTACAGATGGAGCAATCAGAATGGCCAAGGCAATCCGAATCCACGCACATGGCGGACCAGAGGTCATGCAGTGGGAAGACGTCCCAACTGAAGACCCCGGACCGGGTGAAGCCCTCGTCCGCCATACTGCCGTCGGCCTCAACTACATCGACGTCTACTTTCGCTCCGGCCTCTACAAAGCGCCCAGTCTGCCCGCGACCCTTGGCATGGAAGCCGCTGGCAAAGTCATCGCGGTCGGAGCCGATGTCACCGAGGTGCAAGTGGGCGATCGGGTGGCCTATGCCACAGGCCCCATCGGCGCCTATGCCAACCAGCGTGTCATCGCCGCAAATAGGTTGCTGAAGCTTCCCGACGATATCGACGACAAAACAGGAGCAGCAATGATGCTCCAGGGCTTGACGGCGCAATACCTCCTGCGGCGCACCCACCGCATCGTCGCCGGCGAGACCGTTCTTATCCATGCCGCGGCAGGAGGTGTCGGCCTGATCGCTTGCCAGTGGGCAAACGCCCTCGGAGCCATCGTCATCGGCGTCGTCTCCAGCCCGGAGAAAGCCGAACTCGCCCATGCGCACGGAGCAAAACACGTCATCATTGGACACCGCGATCTCGCATTCGACGTCAAGCGTCTGACGGGTGGCGCCATGGTTCCCGTCGTTTACGACAGCGTCGGGCGTGATACCTACGCCGCCAGCATCGACTGCTTGGCTCCACTCGGAATGATGGTCAGCTTCGGCAGCGCATCCGGTCCCGTGCCGCCCGTTGATCTCGCAACCTTAAGCGCGAAAGGAAGCCTTTTCATTACACGGCCTACGCTCGCGACCTATACCGCGAAACGTGGTGATTTGGAACGCGCCGCCGCCGATCTGTTCGAGGTCGTCAAAAACGGCATCGTGAAGATCGAGGTAAACCAGACATTCCCCTTGCAGGACGCGGCCGCCGCACATCGTGCCCTGGAGGCTCGTCAAACAACCGGCAGCACGGTGCTCATCCCGTAGTGTCGGCTCTATGGCGCCAAGCCGACCACCCGGCACCTCCATCCCCTTACCCGGCGTTCAACGCCCGCCAGGTGCGCCTACTCTCCCTGATCGTCGGATGCGCTCTCTTTATGCAGAGTCTCGACTCCACGATCGTCTCGACGGCCCTCCCTGCAATGGCTCGAAGCTTCGGCGCCGACCCGGTGCACATGAGCTTGGCGCTGACATCCTACCTTCTCAGTCTGGCCGTGTTCATCCCAGCCAGCGGCTGGATGGCCGACCGGTATGGCGCCCGCACCGTGTTCCGGGCCGCGATCATCGTCTTCACGCTCGGCTCAGTGCTATGTGGACGGTCCGACACCCTGCCAACCTTGATCGGCTCTCGCATCTTGCAGGGCGCCGGTGGCGCTATGATGGTTCCCGTCGGACGCCTGGTCCTGCTTCGCACGGTCGCCAAATCCGAACTCGTCGGCGCAATGGCTTGGTTGAGCATCCCCGCCCTGATCGGCCCTGTCATCGGTCCTCCTCTCGGCGGCTTCATCGTCACGTATCTCTCCTGGCGGTGGATTTTCGACATCAATCTCCCAATCGGCGTGCTCGGCGTCGCCCTTGTGACGCGATACGTGCCGGATGTGCGGGAGCCGACCTATCGCTCCTTCGATGTGCTCGGCCTTTTGCTGACGGCCACCGCCCTCTCGGGTCTGATGTTCGGGCTAGAGTCTCTCGGCCGGGGGTTGGTGTCGCCGCAAATCACGCTCGCGCTGATCAGCCTAGGTGGTTTGGCCGCAGTCGCTTACGTCATCCATGCCCGGCGGCGGCCAGCGCCCTTGCTCGATCTTTCGCTCATGCGCCTGCCGACATTCGCCGTGTCGGTGTATGCCGGCTTCATGTTTCGGATCGGCGTCGGGGCAATCCCATTCCTGCTCCCCCTGATGTTCCAGGTCGGTTTTGGATGGTCTGCCGCCAGTAGTGGCCTCGTGACCTTCGCCAGTTCTGCGGGCGCGATTGCCATGAAGCCGGCATCCCGGTGGGCTCTGCGCCGGTTCGGCTTCCGGACCGTGCTCGTATGGAACGGCGTTATCTCCGCTGTTTTCATCGCCGCATGCGCAACGTTTCGTCCCAATTGGCCGCTGCCAGGCGTCTACGCAGTTTTACTCGCCGGCGGCTTCTTTCGATCGCTTCAGTTCACAGCCTACAACACCATTGCCTACGCCGAAATCCCGCAAGCCCGGATGAGTGCCGCCACCAGCCTGTACGCCACGCTCCAGCAGCTCTCCTTGACGCTCGGCGTCACCATTGGAGCGGGTTGCTTGGCCGCCGCCTCGTCCCTGTCGGATCGCGTCCAGCCCACCCCCGCGGATTTCTCCTGGGCCTTCGTATGCGTGGCAGCCTTCACCCTGGTCGCCGGCCCGCTCTCCCTCAGGCTGCCGGACGACGCAGGCAGCGAGGTCAGCGGAAACCAGCGTAGCAGGCAGCGTGAAATGATAGGCAGCCCATAGCTTATGCTTACCCCTGAGGAATGGCAGGCGGTCGCGTTAACGCTCGGGGTGGCCGCACGCGCCGTGTTGCTCGGATTGCCGTTCGCGTTGGCGACCGCATGGGTCCTGTCTCGCACCCGTCTACCTGGCCGACACGCGCTCGATGTCTTGGCCCATCTGCCCCTGGTACTGCCCCCCGTCGTCACCGGGTGGCTGCTTCTGCTTCTGTTCGGCGTGCATGGCCCATTTGGGGCTTGGTTGCTGACCTGGTTCGGCATCCGCCTCGTGTTCACCACCGCGGGGGCGGCGCTTGCGTGCGGCGTGATGGTGTTTCCCCTTATGGTGCGTTCGATCCGCCTCTCCCTCGACCTGGTTGACTCCGGCCTAGAGGACGCCGCGCGGACCTTGGGCGCTGGACGGGTCGACCGCTTCGTATCCATCACTTTCCCCCTCGCCGCCCCAGGCTTTCTCGTCGGAATCATCACGGCCTTTGCCGCCAGCTTGGGCGAGTTCGGAGCCGTCATCACTTTTGCCGCCAACATCCCAGGCCAAACGCAAACATTACCGCTGGCCATTTATGCGGCCCTCCAAACCGTCGGGGGGGAGCCAACGGCGGCTCGGTTGTCCCTGGTTTCGCTCGGCCTCGCGCTGGGCGGCCTGCTCACAGCCGAGCTCCTCGGCCGCCGCCTGCGCCGCGCGATCGGACGGTGAGCCTGGAGATCAAGCTCCGGCATAGTTTTCCAGGATTTAGCCTCGACGTTGAATTTCAAGCCCCGGCCTCTGGCGTCACGGCGCTGTTTGGACCGTCCGGTGCCGGCAAAAGCACCATCATGTCGTCTATCGCCGGCCTGCTTCACGCTGATTATGAGCGGATCGTCCTGAACGGCATCACACTGGCCGACCGCGATGTTCACCTGCCCGCTGAGCGCCGTCGGATCGGCATCGTGTTTCAAGACGGCCGTCTGTTCCCCCATCTGAACGTTGCCGCCAATTTGCGCTACGGCTTGCGCCGTGCTCCCGCCGGGCCGGTCATGTTCGACGACGTAGTCGACTTGCTCGGGATCGAGTCCCTCCTTGGCCGCCTCCCGCGCGACCTGTCGGGGGGAGAGCGGGGCCGCGTCGCAATCGGGCGGGCGTTGCTCTCCCAACCGCAGTTGGTGCTGATGGATGAGCCGCTCGTCAGCCTCGACCGCGCGCGTCGGCTCGACATCCTGCCCTACCTCGCCCGGCTAAAAAGCCGCCTGGACGTGCCGATCCTGTATGTCACGCACGAATTGGAAGAAGTTGTCCGCCTAGCTGACACCCTCGTACTTCTGGAAGCGGGCCACATCATCGCGACCGGGCCAACCGGACCGGTGTTGGCTCGGGCGGACCTCCCTTTAGCCCATCGCGACGACACTGCCGCCATCCTGCAAGGGACCGTGGTCAGACATGATGTTGCGCGGCGGCTGACCAGCGTCGAGGCCGCCGGTCGCACCATCCTGCTATCTCAGTGCGATGCCGGCGTGGGAACGCCCATTCGCCTTCGCATCCCCGCCCGAGAGGTCGCGATCGCGACGCAGGCGCCTCAGGCCATCAGCTTTCAGAACTGCATTTCCGCCAAGGTGGGGGCGCTGGTCGAGGAGAACACAGCCCACGCGGTCGTGATTGAGTTGATCCTCGACGGCGCCACCCTGCTCGCCCGCATCACGCCCGACGCCGTCGAGCGCTTGGCGCTCCATCCCGGCGCGACGGTGCTGGCCTTGTTCAAAGCCACCAGTGTCGAGCCGGTCGCTTGACGGCCTTGACGTCCCGGCACGCTCAGGAATTCAACCGAGTGACCTGCCCGGCCACATAGGTGGCCGTGACCACCCGATCGTCGCCAAGCGCGAGCAGAGCGAACAATTCGTCGGCGAGGTTGCCGCCGGCCTTCCCCATCCGATGCTGCATGAGCGGGGTGGCGCGCGAGTCGAGCACGACCAAATCGGCTTCTCGTCCCGGCTCCAGCGTACCGATGCGGTCGCCGAGGCCGAGCGCCTCCGCGTTGCCGCGAGTGATCATGTGAAATGCGTCCAGCGCGGGCCAGCTCTGGCCGCGCATTTGCAGCACCTTATAAGCTTCCGCGGCTGTGCGCAGCATGGAGAAGCTGGTTCCGCCGCCAACGTCGGTGGCGAGCGCGACCCGAACCGTGCGCCCGCGCAGCCGTGCCATGTCGAACAGGCCGGAGCCGAGGAACAGGTTCGAGGTCGGGCAGAACACCGCAACCGACCCGCTCTCAACCAACAGCTCGACCTCGCTATCCTCCAGATGCAGGCAGTGACCGAACAGCGAGCGTGGGCCGAGCAGGCCGTGGCGCTCATAAATTGCCGTATAGCTGGCCGCGTTCGGAAACAACGCCTTCGTGGCCGCGACCTCGGCGGGAGTTTCCGATAAGTGGGTCTGCACGTAGGCGGTGGGGTAGGCGCGCGCCAGCGCCCCGGCCGCTTCCAGCTGTGCGCCGGTCGAGGTCAGGGCGAAGCGCGGCGTGATGGCGTAGAGCTGCCGTCCATGCCCATGCCAGCGCCGCAGCAGCGCCTCGCTCTCCCGGTAGCCCCGCTCCGCCGTGTCCAGAAGGCCCGGCGGCGCGTTGCGGTCCATCATCACCTTGCCGGCGATCATGCGGGCGCCGCGCCGCGCACTCTCGGTAAAAAACGCCTCCACCGAGGCGGGGTGGGTCGTGCAGTAGACAGCCGCCGTCGTCGTGCCGTTGCGCAGCAACTCGTCGAGGAAGAAACGCGCCGTCGCCGCGGCATAGACCGGGTCATGCAGCCGTAGCTCCTCGGGAAAGGTGTAGCGTTGCAGCCAGTCGAGAAGCTGGGCGCCGTAGGAGCCGATCACCCGGGCCTGGGGATAGTGGACGTGCGCGTCGATGAAGCCCGGCATGACCAGGCAGCTGGGGTAATGATCCACGGCAGTCCCGGGCGGCAAGCCGGCGAGCAACGGGGCCGCGTCTCCGACGGCCCGGATTAGCCCGTCCCGCATGACGACAAGTCCGTCGGGAATGTAGCGATACGCCTGGTCCGCTGCGGCGAGCGTCGCTGGCTCTGCCATAAAGGTCAGGACACGCCCGCGTACCGCCGTTTCGCCTGCCATTCTGGCCTTCCTATCTCGTCCCGCGCGCCCCGACCGCGGCGCACGAAGCGAGTTGTAGAGGCTGCCTGAAAAAGCGGACAATGCTGGATGCGCGGCGAAGGCATTTTGCACGGGTGAACGCCGGCAGGAGCCAGAAAGGAGAAATCACGCATGACCACCGATCGCCCATCCGCCGCTCCAGCGCGTCATCGGTCGCCGCCCGCTTCAGAACCGCCCTCCTTGCGCGACCACGTGCATTTTCTACTCGGCGATGAAATGATCGAGTTAGCCGACTTCTCGCCGACGCTGACGGTGCTGGACTGGCTGCGGTGCGAGCGGCGGCGAACCGGGACCAAGGAGGGCTGCAACGAAGGCGATTGCGGCGCCTGCACCTGCGTGGTTGCCCGGCCTCAAGGCGACCGGCTGTCCTATCGCGCCGTGAACGCCTGCATTCAGCTCGTCGGCACCTTGGACGGCTGCCAGCTTCTCACCGTCGAGGATGTCGGGCGCGCGGCGGACGGCGGCGTCGCCCTTCACGCGGCCCAGCAGGCGGTGGTGGACTGCCACGGGTCGCAGTGCGGTTTCTGCACGCCGGGCTTCGTCATGTCCCTGTTCGCCCTGGTGAAGACGCAACGCCGGCTCCCCCCCGAGGACAAGCTGGACGACGCCCTCGCCGGCAATCTATGCCGCTGCACCGGCTACGCGCCCATCGTGCGGGCGGCGCGCCGGATGTACGATCTCCACCGCGGCGACCGCTTCGACGCCGCCGAAGCGGCGACACTCGCCCGCTTGCGCGCCTTGGACGATGGACGTCCAGTGCACGTGCGCGGCAAGGATGGAGGCAGCTTTCATTCGCCGGTCGCCACGGATGCGCTCGCCGACCTCCGCCAGCGCCATCCAGACGCCACCCTCGTTGCCGGTTCCACCGATGTCGGGCTCTGGGTGACCAAGGACCTGCAGCCGCTCAACCCGATCATCTGGATCGGGCGGGTCAGCGAGCTCAGCCGCATCGAGGCAACCGAGACCGGGCTCGAAATCGGCGCCGGCGTTACCTACACGGACGCAACGGCGTCGCTGGCCGCGCTGTACCCCGATTTTGGCGAGCTGTTTCGCCGGTTCGGATCGGTGCAGGTCCGCAACGCGGGCACGATCGGCGGCAACGTCGCCAACGGCTCCCCGATCGGCGACTCCCTGCCCGCCTTGATCGCGACCGGTGCGACGCTGCACCTGCGCCGCGGCGACACGCGGCGGTCGATGCCGCTCGAACGCTTCTTCCTCGGCTACCGCCTGCAGGATCGCCGCCCCGATGAGTTCGTGGAGCGCATCGACGTGCCGATACCCAAGCCTGGCGCGCGCTTCCGTGCCTACAAAGTGGCCAAGCGCTTCGACCAGGACATTTCGGCGGTGCTGGGCGCGTTCCTGCTACGCGTCGAGGGCGGCGTGGTGGTCGAAGCACGCCTTGCCTATGGCGGCATGGCGCCCGTCCCGAAACGGGCGGCGCGTGCCGAGGCGGCCCTGCTCGGCCGCACCTGGGATGAGGCCGCGTTGCGCGACGCCCAGGATGCCGTGCGGGAGGATTTCCAGCCGATCGGCGACATGCGTGCGAGCGCCGCCTACCGTATGACGGTGGCACGCAACTTGCTGCTCCGCCTCCACATCGAAACCAACTCGCCCGATGTCGAAACCCGGCTGGTCGGCGACAGGAGCCTCGCCCGTGCCTGACCACACGCCGACGGACCTCCCGCCCGGCATCGCCCGGGACGTGCTGCGACGGCCGCCGCAGCACGACAGCGCGCACAAGCACGTTTCCGGGGAGGCGCTCTACATCGACGACCTGCCAGAACCGGCCGGGCTGCTGCACGTCTATCTCGGCCTGAGTGAGCGGGCGCACGCGCGCATCCTGCACATCGATCTCGACCCGGTGCGGACGGCCCCGGGCGTGGTCCTGGTGCTGACGGCGGACGACGTGCCGGGCGAAAACCAGATCAGCCCGACCCACCACAACGACGAACCACTGCTTGTGACGGGGCTGGTGGAATATGTCGGCCAGCCGATCTTCGCCGTCGTGGCCCGCACGCGGCAGGCGGCACGCAAGGCGGCGCGGCTGGCGATCATCACCTACGAAGACCTCACGGCGGTGCTGGACGTGGACGCCGCACGCCTGGACGGCCGGCTGGTGACGGCGCCATTGACCTTGCGCCGCAGGGACGCCGCACGCGCGATCGCGGAGGCGCCACACCGGCTTTCGGGCCGGATGAGGGTCGGCGGGCAGGGCCACTTCTACCTCGAAGGCCAGATCGCGCTCGCCGAACCGGGCGAGGACGGGGACGTGCGGGTCCACTCCTCGACGCAGCACCCGAGCGAGACCCAGCACCTGGTCGCCCACGTGCTCGGTGTTCCCGACGCCAGCGTCACCGTCGAGGTTCGCCGCATGGGCGGCGCGCTCGGCGGCAAGGAGACCCAGGCCAACCTGTTCGCCTGCATCGCCGCCTTGGCCGCTCGCAAGACGGGATGCGCGGCCAAGCTGCGCCCCGACCGCGACGACGACATGGCCATCACCGGCAAGCGGCACGATGTCGCGCTCGACTACGAGTTGGGCTACGACGGCGCGGGTCGCATCCACGGCGTCGAGATGGTGTGCGCCGCCCGCTGCGGCTACTCGGCCGACCTCTCCGGCCCGGTGACGGATCGCGCTCTGTTCCACGCCGATAACTGCTACTTCTATCCTGCGGTCCGGCTCTCCTCGCTGCCGCTCAAGACCAACACGGTGTCGAACACCGCATTCCGCGGGTTCGGCGGTCCCCAGGGAATGCTCGGCGCCGAGCGCGTGATCGAGGAGATTGCCTTTGCGACCGGGCTCGACCCGCTGGAAGTGCGCAAGCGCAACTTCTACGGTTTGGGGGACCGCAGCGTCACGCCGTACCACCAGCCGGTCGAGGACAACATCATCGCCGAGATTGTGTCGAGGCTGGAGGCGAGCTGCGACTACGCCGGGCGTCGCGCTGCGATCCGGGCGGCGAACCGGGACAGCCCGGTCATCCGGCGCGGTATCGCGCTGACGCCGGTGAAGTTCGGCATCTCGTTCACCGCGACGCACTACAACCAGGCCGGCGCGCTGGTGCACATCTACAGCGACGGCAGCGTGCACCTGAACCACGGCGGGACGGAGATGGGCCAGGGCCTCCATACCAAGGTCGCCCGCATCGTTGCCGACGAGCTGCAGCTCGACCTCGACCGGATCAAGGTCACGGCGACCAGCACGGGCAAGGTGCCCAACACCTCCGCCACCGCCGCCTCCTCCGGGGCCGACCTGAACGGCAAGGCCGCGCAGGACGCGACGCGAACGATCAAGGCGCGCCTGGTCGCCTTCGCAGCCGAGCGCTACGCCGTGGCGGAGGACCAGGTGGCGTTTTTGCCCAACCGGGTGCGTATCGGCAGCCACGAGGTGGCGTTCTCGGCGCTCGTCAAGCAGGCCTACATGGGCCGGGTCTCCCTATCCGCGACCGGGTTCTACAAGACGCCCAAAATCCACTGGGACCGCGAGGCGGGCAGGGGCCGGCCGTTCCTCTATTTCGCCTACGGTGCCGCCTGCTCCGAGGTGGCGGTCGACCTGCTCACCGGCGAGTTTCGGATCGAACGCGTGGATATCCTGCACGACGCCGGGCGTTCGCTGAACGAGGCGATCGACATCGGCCAGGTCGAAGGCGGCTTCGTCCAGGGCGCCGGCTGGCTGACGACCGAGGAGCTGGTCTGGGACGCCCAGGGCCGGCTGACGACGCACGCGCCGAGCACCTACAAGATACCCGCCTGCGGCGACCGGCCGCGCGTGTTCAACGTCGACTTGCTGCAGGGCGCCCCCAATCGCGAGGACACGATCTTGCGGTCCAAGGCGGTGGGCGAGCCGCCTTTGATGCTGGCGATTTCGGTGCTTCACGCGATCTCCGACGCCGTGGCGAGCGTCGCCGGCTATCGGATCGCCCCGCGTCTGGACGCGCCGGCGACGCCGGAGCGCGTGCTGGGCGTGGTCGAGCGGCTTCGTCGCGAGAAGCCACCCGGGGGAGAAGCGTCGTGAACGGCGACCTGGCCACCGTCCTGCGGTCCTGGCTCGACGCGGGCGAGCCCGTGGCACGGGTGACGATCGCTCGCGCCCATGGGTCCACCCCCCGCGAAGCAGGGGCGACGATGCTGGTGTCGGCGCAGGAGATTTGCGGCACGATCGGCGGCGGCCGGCTGGAATGGGACGCCGCGGCGCGGGCGCGCGGGGTGCTCGGCCAGGTGGACGGGGACATCGCGGCGCGCCTAGTGCTTGAAATGCCGCTCGGCCCGGCGCTCGGCCAGTGCTGCGGCGGGCATGTGTCGCTGTGCATCGAGCGGGCGGATGAGCGCGTGCTTCGCGAAGTCGAAGCCGCCGGGCGGGCGGAGCGGGAGGCGCTGCCGTTGGTCGTGATGTTCGGCGCCGGGCATGTCGGGCGTGCCATGGCCACCGCGTTGGCGCCGTTGCCGTTCCGCCTGCGATGGGTGGACGGGCGGGCGGAGGCGTTCGGCCCCGCGGTCCCGGACGGGGTCGAGGCGGTCGTGACCGATGCCTGGGAGGCGGAGGTCGCGCGGCCGCCCGCCGACTCCGCCTGCCTGGTGTTCACCCACAGTCACGCGCTGGACGCCCGGATCACGGCGGCGGCGCTGGATCGGGGCGACCTGGCCTATGTCGGACTGATCGGCTCGCGCAGCAAGCGACGGCGGTTCGAGCGCGCCTTCCGCGACATCGGCATCGCCGAGGCCCGGATCGCGGCGCTCGTCTGCCCGATTGGCGGTCCCGATATCCGTGACAAGCGACCGGCGGTCGTCGCCGCCCTCACCGCGGCCGAGCTGGTCGAAGTTTTTGCCAAGCGCGCTGCGCGGCGCGGCCACCGGGAAGCGGCATGAACGGCGATCGGCCGAACCGGCTGGCGCTGCGTGAGATCACCAAGCGCTTTCCCGGAATCGTCGCCAACGCCGACGTGAGCCTCATTGTCAGGCCGGGCGAAATCCACGCCTTGCTCGGCGAGAACGGCGCCGGGAAGTCCACGCTGGTGAAGATCATCTACGGCATCCTGCAGGCCGACGAGGGCGAGCTCCTCTGGGACGGCAAACCCGTGCGAATCCCCGATCCGCACGCCGCCCGCGCGCTCGGCATCGGCATGGTGTTCCAGCACTTCTCCCTGTTCGAGTCGATGACGGTGCTGGAGAACGTCGCCCTCGGCCTGGATCGGCCGGAGCGGCCAGCCCGGCTTGCCGAGCGCATCCGCACGCTCAGCGCCGCCTACGGGCTGCCGCTGGATCCCGGTCGTCGCGTCCACACGCTCTCCGCTGGTGAGCGCCAGCGGATCGAAATCGTCCGCTGCCTGCTGCAGTCGCCGAAACTGCTCATCATGGACGAGCCGACCTCGGTGCTGACGCCGCAGGAGGCGGACAAGCTGTTCGAGACGCTGCGGCGGCTGGCAGGGGAGGGCTGCTCCATCCTGTATATCAGCCACAAGCTCGCCGAGATCAGGGCGCTGTGCGACCGGGCCACGGTGCTGCGGGGCGGCCGGGTCGTGGGCGCTTGCGATCCCAAGGCCGAGACTACGGGCAGCATGGCCCAGCTCATGATTGGGACGCCGGTTCGCCCGCCGGCCCGGTGCGCCGACCCCGCGCCAGGGCGGACGCGGCTCGTGGTGAACGGCCTCGACCTCGCCGCGGAGTCGCCGCACGGCGTCGACCTGCGCGGCGTGTCGTTCGAGGTGCGCGCGGGCGAAATCTTCGGCATCGCCGGCGTCGCCGGAAACGGACAGAACGAATTGCTGCTGGCCCTGAACGGCGAGCGTCCCGGGGCCCGGAGCGACGCCGTGACGATCGACGGCACGCCAGCCGGGCTGCTCGACGCCGCACGGCGTCGGGCGCTCGGCCTCGGCTCGGTGCCGGAGGAGAGGAACGGCCACGCCGCCGTTCCGGAGTTCAGCCTGGCGGACAACGCCGTGCTGAGCGGGCATCGTCGCCTGGGCCTGAGCACGGCCGGGATGGTGCGCGCTGCCCGGGCGGCCCGGTTCGCGGCGCAGGTCATCGCCAATTTCGACGTGCGGACATCGGGTGCGCACGCCGCCGCAAGCAGCCTGTCCGGCGGCAACCTGCAGAAGTTCATCGTCGGGCGGGAAATCCTCCAGCGCCCCGGCATCCTGGTGGTGTCGCAGCCGACCTGGGGCGTCGATGCGGGCGCGTCGGCGGCGATCCACGACGCGTTGCGGGCGCTCGCACGGGAGGGGTCGGCCGTCGTGGTGATCTCCCAGGACCTCGACGAGTTGCTGGCCCTCAGCCTCCGCCTGGCGGTCATCAACGCCGGCGTGCTCTCCGCCGCATGTATCACCGCGCGGGTCACGGTCGAGGAGCTGGGCCTGCTGATGGGGGGCGTCCACGGCGCCGAGAGCCGGCCGGCGGAAGCGCCGTCCCAGGACATCGCCTATGCGCTTCAGGATTGAGCCGCGGCGGCAGGTCCCGACCAGCCTGCTGGTCGCGACGCCGGTGCTCTCGGTGCTGGCCACCGCGGCGGCAGCGGCGCTCCTGTTCGCCTGTACCGGGTATGACCCGGTGCGGGCGCTCGACGACGTCTTCGTCCAGCCGCTGCTTTCGGTGCAGGGACTGACCGAGCTGGCGCTGAAGGCGTCGCAGCTGGCGATGATCGGCGTCGGGCTCGCGGCCGGGTTCCGCGCCGGCGTGTGGAACATCGGCGCTGAAGGCCAGCTCATCATGGGCGCGATCGCGGGCGCCGGCGTCGCGCTGGCGTTCTACGGCGAGGGCGGCGCTTGGATTCTGCCGCTCATGGGCGCGGCCGGCATTCTGGGCGGCATGGCTTGGGGAGCCCTCCCGGCCTTCCTCAAAACGCGGTTCGAAGTCAACGAAATCCTGGTGAGCCTGATGCTCACCTACGTCGCCGAGCTATTTCTCAGCCTGCTGGTGCTCGGCCCCTGGAAGGACCCGGATGGGATGAACTTCCCGCAATCGCGCATGTTCTCGGACTCCGCCCTGCTCCCGATCCTCGTCGAGGGCACGCGGATGCATGCCGGCGTGCTGGTGTCGCTGGCCGTCGCGCTGGCGGCGTGGTGGGTGATGTCGCGCTCGATGCTAGGCTTCGAAATCCGCACCGTGGGATTGGCCCCCGCGGCGGCGCGGTATGCCGGGTTCAGCCGCGGGCGCGTGACATGGTTGACGATGATGGCGAGCAGCGGCCTTGCCGGGCTCGCGGGCGTGTTCGAGGTGGCCGGACCGATCGGTCAGCTCATCCCGAAACTGACGCCGGGCTACGGCTTCACCGCGATCATCGTGGCCTTCCTGGGACGGCTGCATCCGATCGGCATCCTAGCGGCGGCCCTCGTCATGGCGCTGACCTACATCGGTGGCGACAACGCCCAGGTCGACATGGGATTGCCGAACGCCGCGACCGGAATGGTGCAGGCGATGCTGTTGTTCTTTCTGCTCGCCTCGGACTTCCTGGTCCGGTACCGCATCCGGGCCGCCGTGCCGCAGCTCGTCCGCAGCCCCGGTGAGCGCGCCAGGCGGGCGGCGTGACCTTCGGCATCCTTGTCCCGCTGCTCGTCTCGGTGGCCACCGCGGCGACGCCGTTGCTTCTCGCCGCGACCGGCGAACTGGTGGCGGAGCGGGCCGGCGTGCTCAACCTCGGCGTCGAGGGCATGATGCTGGTCGGCGCGATCTGCGCCTTCGCATCGGTGTCCCTGACGGGCAGCCCGGCGCTCGGGATCCTCGCAGGGGCCGCGGCCGGCCTCGCCATGGCGGGCTTGTTCGGCGTGCTCACACTCACGCTGGCCAGTAACCAGGTCGCGACCGGCCTTGCCCTCACCATCTTCGGCATCGGCCTCAGCGCGCTCATCGGCGCGGGCTTCGTCGGCCATCCGGTGCCTGCGCTGCCGAAGCTGGATATTCCTGGCTTGTCGTCCCTGCCGGTCGCTGGGAAGCTGCTGTTCCGCCATGACGCGCTGGTTTATCTCTCGATCGCCATGACCGCTGGGGTCGCGTGGTTCCTCAAGCGCACGCGCGGCGGACTGATCCTGCGCGCGGTCGGCGAGGCGGACGGCTCGGCGCACTCCATCGGCTACGACGTCATCGGCATCCGCTACCTCGCCGTCCTGTTCGGGGGCATGATGAGCCAGGGGCGACGCATGAAATTTGGTCCCGATTTGGCATGCAGATGACCGGCTATGCGACCAGGAGCTTGAGCATGTAGGCGTCGTTCCAGGCGGCCTTCTTCCGCTTGCCGCGCAGGCTGGCTTTGG